>WLWG01000760.1_pt1 | contig 32332 bp, 32 predicted proteins | sample 6712871 | NCBI WGS metagenome assembly WLWG01 (sample SAMN12718693, study PRJNA515312) | sponge metagenome | isolation source: marine sponge | host: Mycale hentscheli | place: New Zealand: South Island, Marlborough, Capsize Point | collected 2003-05-01
TGGCTCCATCGCGAGTGCCTACCCATGAGGTCGAGGCTGCTGCCGGAGTAGTGGTGAAGTATGTGGACAGGAAGTCGGTCGGGACGCACACGTAGTAGAAACCGCTTGAGCTGCGGGAGGCACCGGAAGCCGTGTATGACGGACCCGCGACAGCGAACTGGAAGCTCGTGCCTACCATGGTCTCGGCGCCGAACTCAACGCCCTGCGCGTTTGTGGAAACCAGTCCACCGGCGATGGTTTGCCCGACAGGGTCGTTGAGGACGCTCAACGATACCTCGCCGGGAATCGCGGAGATCACCATGTAGTTGTCGCTGACGGCTCCGGTCATTCCCTCACCGCAGCCGGTCGTCGAGACGGAGCTGCCCGAGATCGTAAGGGAGCAACTCTCGTACCAGGTGCTGCGGCTGATGACCTTCGAAGTCTCCTTGGCGAGTCCACGAATGGTGAGAATGTTCCGGCCGCCTGTCTGGACCATGTCCCAACGATTGGTTGCACTCGATGACGAAGTGGTTCGGGGGTCGACTAGGAGTGGAGTCTCGGCGTTGGCCTTCATGAAGTCGAACGTGTCGAAGTTCAACGCCCCGCCGCTACCCGTGGTGGGCAAGCTGAGAGAGACGCCCACGCGGGAGTCCTCGGCGATCAGGAAACCGTCACCCACGCTGGCTGAGAAGGCGACAGTGGCATTCAACTCAGCCATGTCGCTACCGTCAGCCGCAGCCGTGGACGTTACTGAGAATTCAGAGGCCGTGCCCACCCGGGCTGTGCCGGCGTTGTTGAAGACTCCGGTGTCATCCGCGACGTAACAGGGAGCGTCGGAGGGCGACGGGCTCGAGCAGGCTGACAGGAGCATCTCATTGTCCAGCCAGGGGCGGCTCACGACCTCCACCACGACCGCGACGTCGTCAGTCGCATCGTTGATGGTCCCGTCTCCATTCATGTCGAGGACGAGGGCCATGGCGACAGAGTTTCCGATCGCTCCAGAACCGTCGATCATTGGCACGTAGATGTTGAAGGAGACAGATGTCGCGTTGGTGTTGTTGACCACGTAGCCCGCGCTGGTGCGCGCTGTGGGTCCCGAGCCGAGAACAAAGGTGCCTGCGGAAGCTGAGGCGCCGGAGGCACCGGCAAGCCACGGAGTGTTGCCGTCGCACAAAGTCTCCAGGCTGCCGGTCTCGAAGATGCGCTCGCTGTAAATGGTCACCGGGCCGGTGACCGTGGCCGTGTTGTTCGCGCTGAGAGTGAGGACGTTGCTAGAGACGGCCGTGACCTTTGCACCCGGTGCGATTCCATCACCGCCGACATGCTCCCCCACGTTTGCGGTGCTTCCGGAGGTGAGCGTGATCTGGTTCGCCCCATTGTCGCCCGAAGCACCAACCTGGGTTCCTTGGTCGCTCCAGTAGGAGCTGGGGTTAGCGTCACCTACGGTCGGGTCTAGGAGGGCAGTGACGTCCTTGGTTCCGGCGGGCAGATTGGCGAAGGTCACCTGGGCTCGTCGGTAGTACGTATCCGGAGAACAGGCCTTGACCACGACGCCGCCGCGGGCCTCAAAACTCACAAAGTCTCCATCGTTCGAGGGGAACATTTCTGTGAGTTCGCCGGTGCCTACGGTGCCGCCATTAGAGGGGGTTTCTCCGCCCCCAAACACTCCGGTCTTGGTTGTCCCCTGGTCGTCCACGCTGTTGGCCACGGATGCGGATGCACCGTCGACGGAGACGGTGACGGAGGAAGACTTGGTTGGCTCGAACGCGGCCTGTGCCTGCGGGACAACCAGAAGGCTTGCGCCGAGTGCGGCGGCCGACGCCACCGCGAGTGCCGGGACGAAGGCGGGTCTGCGCGTCATTCCGGTCACGCGGCCACTCGTGTAAATCTAGATACACACATCTTCATGAGGAAGTAGCCGCGTTTACGTGCTTGTTGCGTTTGCGTGACGTAGGCGTCGCCGCTCCCCGACCTCGAGCTGAACCCTGATTACTTCGTGGCCTTTGGCCATCCCGAGTTTTCCTGCTCGGGTTACGTTTTTTGACGTCTGGGGATGTGGCGACCCAGGGTCGTCCACTTGGCTCTCGGGATCCTGTGATGGTCACGAGTTCTGAGCTCGACGGGCGCACACGCGTCACAACTGGTTTCACTCCGCAACGATCGGTCATGTGCTGAACCGTGCGCTGTTGTCGAGGTGCAGTCATCGTGACAACGGTCCCCGATTCTCCAGCCCGGGCCGTCCGGCCTGCACGATGGAGATAATCCTTGGGATCTGTCGGAGCGTCAAAATGAACTACAAGGCTTATGTCATCGACGTGAATGCCCCGAGCGGCCACATTTGTTGCAACCAGTGTTCGAATGGTTCCGGTCTTGAAATCCTTGAGCGTGCGTGTCCGAGTGGCCTGGGTCTTTCCACCGTGGAGAGCTCCCACGGGAACACCCTGGGCAGCGATCTTTTTGGCGAGCTTGTCAGCTCCATGTTTGGTGCGAGCGAAAATAATGGTTCGGCCTTGGCGAGCGGAAATTTGAGCGATCACAGCGTCACGATCCTCTGGATGGACCACCAGTACGTGGTGGTCCATCGTGCTGACGGTTGCTTGACCGGTGTCGACGGAATGATCGACGGGTTCGCGCAAGTACGCATTGACGAGGCGGCCCACACCCTTATCGAGGGTCGCGCTGAATAGTAGGCGCTGCCCACCTGGCTTACACGTATCCAGGATTTGCTTCATCGCGGGAAGAAATCCCATGTCTGCCATCTGGTCGGCCTCGTCTAGCACCACTATTTCTGTAGATGAAAGGCGAACATCGCCTCGTTCCATGAGGTCGATCAATCGACCGGGTGTTGCGATGAGGATTGGGACGCCTGACCGCAGTGCTTGAATTTGCTGTCCGTAGGGCATGCCCCCGGCAATCAGGCGTGATTTCAAGTTGACCGCAGCCATCAGCGGTGCGAGCGAGTCTTGGATCTGCATGGCCAGCTCTCGGGTCGGTGCCAAGACCAGGCCGAGCGGCTGATGGGGCTTAGCGCGACGCCCGGCGAGCCGAGTGAGCATTGCGAGCCCGAAGGCCAGGGTCTTTCCGGAGCCAGTCTGGCCACGACCTAGCACATCGCGTCCTGAAATGGCGTCGGGCAATGTGGCTGTTTGGATTGGGAAGGGCGATGTAATTCCCTGGCTTGCCAGGACTTTGCTGAGGGCAGGATTGATGCCCAATTCGTCGAAAGACACGATTTCTCTTTTCACTCACGAGACCGAGAGAGTCCGTGGCGCCAACCGCAGTTTCCGGTTGGAAGGAAAAGACTCGCAGGGAGTGGGTCTAATTCTGACCCAAGAAGCGGGCGCTATTGCGCTGCAGTCGGAGTATAAGGCCAGCCTGAGGCTTCTGCCTAATCGATGACGTGATGACCTCGAATACGTAGGCGCTGAGGCGCGATACGCTGATCGAATATTTGATCTATTGGAGCGAAAAGCAAACCTTGCCGTTTTGGCATTTGCTGGAGCCTTGTCCATAACACTGCTCGGTTGTTCTGGTGCAGGGAGTTCCGGTGGCGATAGCGCCGTCTCGGACAGCCCTGTGACCAAAGCATCTGCCACCCCGAGTGAGACACCCCCCGCAGAGAACCTGTCCGAAGAGGTTGAGTCATCGAGCCCAACGGTCGATCGTGAACCAACGAGGGTCGCGAAAAGTTTCGCCGCAGCCGTCGCTTCTGATGAAATCTTGGGCTGGTTAGAGGCTGCGGTGGGGGAAATTTCCGACCCTCCCACTGACTTCATGGGACTCCTGTGGCCGGTCGGAACCGCTCTCGACGACGAGCCCGACCCTGCGGCATTCGATGGGGACCCATTTAGGGAGCACGCCGCTGTGTTAGACGATGCCGCAATTGACGAGGCCGTAGCTTTCTTCGCCGAGTGGCAATCTGGTCTACAAGGATGCGAGCCAGAAGAAGTCAGTGGATTTCAAGACGGGGCTCTGCGCGTTGAGCGATGGATCAGAGGTGGAGCCGATGTCGCGACGGCGCCTGATCCTTGCCTGGAGTCCCGATCGGCAATCATGGCGTTGACCCCCGACCAGGGTGCAGAGACGGCGCGACATATTTTCTTTCACGAGGCTTACCACGGACTGTCAAAGTATTTGCTGCGCCAGTGTTCGCCCATCTTGAATCGTCCTGAGGAGAGCATGGATGATCTGCGGTGGTTTGCTGAGGGAACTGCGGACTTTTTCAGCCTAGTTTTGCAGGCTGAACAAGATGACCGCGACGACTACGAGCAGAGAATTCTCGAACGCGCGAAACTCGAACTTCAAGGTGATCCTGAAATATCGATGGCATCGAACACGTATGTCCAGGCAGCTGGGATTTTGCTGATGATTAAACGAGGATCATTGAGTGAAGCAAAGGTGATGGACGGGACGTACTTCAGCAATTGCGATTGGATAGACATGTTTGACCCGTCTCAATCAGAGGTCAAATTCGTCTTTGACAACTTCCGTCAATTGGAATCTATCGACGGCAAGCTTGCTTATCCGGATGACGTAGTGAATGGATAGTGCAAGCCTTCGAATCCCCGAGGCGGCTCCACGAATCGGGGTCTTCGGGCCAGGATGCAAATCCGCACCGCGGTCCAATGGATTTAGGTTTTCTTTACGTCTCGGGGGGAAATTTCACTTAGCCTTTCTTGCTAGTTGGTGACTACTGAGGAGTGCTCATGGCAAGAAAATTTTTAATTTTGGGCAAATACACGCAGGCGGGTATGGCCGGCGCGCTGGCTGACGGCTTCGAATCCCGACGTGAAGTCATGACCGACGCGATCACTTCTATGGGCGGACACCTCATTGACTACAGCTTCTGTATGGGCGAGTACGACTTCACAGTGCTGGCCGAGTATGAAGATGAATCAAAGGCCTTGGCTTTAAGTCTTATCCCTGTTGCAGCTGGCACAGTTATTGCGCATGTCATTCGACTTCTGACAATCGAAGAGATGGATCAAGCGCGTGAGCACCTTGATTTGGTGCACTGGACTCCGCCCGGTCAGAATTAAGGGGCGAGCGCGAACCACTCGGAATTATTGAGATCTGGCTCCTCAATGCGCTCGCCTATCTGTTCCTGTTGGGAATTACACGAACAGGCAACTTCAGGCACAGGCCATTTCCAATCGTCGTGCTGGCCTTTTCCAAGGCTGGCCGTGGCACGCTATGAGGCCCTTGAGGGGACCAATCATGGATTGACTGGCTTCAAGGTCCACGTTACGGACATTTGGCCGGTGTCGCGTCCGGTTGACGTGAACCCGATGTGAATATCGAATTCAGGCCGCTCTCCCTCATCAAGACTCTTGAGCACGTCGACTGGTGTTGCCAACATTCTTGCCTCAGCGGTCACCTCCCCCATGGCGACTGCTTGGTACCGAATCTCAGCAGATACTGCAAGAGGAATTACTGATTCGAGTCGATCAGCAAAGTTTGCGAGCACCAAAGCCCCGGAAGCAGACTCCCCAAGAGTGAACATTGCGCCTGCGTGCGGGCCGCCGAGGTGATTGCGGAAAGCTGGCTGATCTGGCAGCTTCATGATGGCGCTGTCAGCGGTCAGTTCTATGAACGCTAAATCGAGAGTCCCCACCATCGGCACCATTGAAGGCAGCGACTCTTTGATTGCTTGTAGATCTATAGCCATGTTAGAAGCCTACGAGTTAGTGGAGTGCTCACGTGGCCTTTGCCGGTTTGAGGTGTGTGGTTTCACTCGGAACCCCGCGCCGTGTTCAGTGATGAGGTCTTCTGATCTAGCCAGGAAGCCCATTGATGAGCTAGTAGCAACGCACGTGTAGTGCGTAGGTCCGGGGTTCAAATCCCCGAGGCGGCTCCGCGATTTCGGGACGTTGACGCACAGACTGTTCACGTTTTGGTACCTGATTGCGCCGGGGCTTAGGTTTGGGTCTCAAGCGGGCTCTGCAAAACGTCAAAGAAAGAGGGAGGTCCTGTGGCCAGGATGGATCCATTGCCCATTGAGGCGTGTGAGGATCCGGAACTCCGGGCCACGATGGAGCACTTCGTGAAGACCTTGGGTTTTGTCCCCAACAGCTTGTTGACCATGCAACGAGTGCCTGCGATCGCGAATGCAACGGTGCAGTTCAACAGGGCGGTTTTTGGGCCCGATGGTCGCCTTGATCTGGGATTCAAGCGCCTGATTGCGAGCGCGGCGAGCGCGGCTGCTGGCTGCCAATACTGTCGGGCTCACACAGCGGTCAGTGCCGGGCGTCACGGAGTAGGCAACGAAAAAATCGCGGCCATGCACGAATACACAACCAGCGACCTATTTGATGAGTCTGAGCGTGTTGCCATTGAGTTCGCTATGGCGGCAGCTTCGGTACCGAATGGGGTCACTGACGAACTTTTCGCCCGCCTTTCTGAGTACTGGAGTGAAGAGGAAATAGTCGAGATTCTCGGAGTCGTCTGTATGTTTGGGATCTTCAATCGCTGGAACGACTCAATGGCAACGCCACTGGAAGATGAAGCAATCGAGGTCGGCACCCGCTTGCTGGGCCCCTCGAATTGGACGATCGGAAAGCACGGCTGAACGCCGGCTGATGCAGAGAGGTAAAGGTCCGCCTTCTGGCCCTGTTTCTTAGCGCGGTGACGGTGGCTCCTGGCGCTGGTTGCTGAGGGCCAGAAAGGCCGGCAGGTCGTGTGGGTGGTCGCATGCCTGCCCTTGACAATGATTTTCGATAAGGGCACAGTACTTCACGTCATGGGCCTCATGGGTAAGGGTTTTGCTGTGCGTTTTGGGCGTTCGATCGTCGTTGGTTCTGCTGCTGTGTTGCTGCTTGGGCTGAGTCCGGTCCATGGCGCTCAGGCGGAGAATGTGGCAGCTGAGACTGTTGGTGACTATCAACTGTGTGGTTATGGCGAGGAAGTCGGCGCAAGGGCCGGTGCGATTGCTGAGCCGGCGTTGTCACCGCGGTCGAGCAGCAATAAGCCAGGCAAGGTGCGAAACCTCGATGCACCAAATGACGCGATCACGGACAGCAGGGCCAAACTCGTATGGAAGGCACCCAAGAAGAGTGGTGCTAGCGAAATCAAGAAGTACCAGTTCCGCCTGAAGGTAGAGGGCAGCAAGTGGGGGAAGTGGGAATCGAAGTCCGCGCAGAAGTTGGCGGTGAGTAAGAAAGAGTTCGCGAAGAGCTACAAGCAGCTAACCCCAAATGAGACCTATGTCTTTGAGGTCCGCGCTGAGAACAGCAACGGCAAGGGTGAGAAGAGCCAGGTGACGTTCCGTACATACCCTGATTGTGATCCGATCGCTCCCCGCGCGGGGACACTGCTGCGGCACGTGGGCCCCTATACGTACGAGAACAACAACAACGACGGGTCGTTGACGGACTGGAAGAACGAAAAGGGCACGTTCACCACACTGAAGACCTACGGGTATGTCGACGGGATTCCATCGACGCTCACGGTGGACACTCCAGCTGGGGACACTTGCATCAGCATCTTTGATCAGTTTGACGATAAGCCGTTCGCTACCGCCGGTTCAGGCGAGGCGATCTCTGTTGAGAAGCCTGATGGCTCCAAGCCGCAGCATTTGACGATAATTCCGTGGCAGTCCACCGGCGGTGGCTGCAACATCAATACCGACTTTGTTAACTACGACGCCAGCACTGTCATTGCCGTCTTTGTCTCCCAGAGTTACTGGTCATCGCCTCCTGCAAATGCGACTGTATGCAAAATCTCGGCCAGTGATGCCCAAGAGATTGATGACATGCTTCGAATGGGTGGGAAAACTCAGTGGCGTGAAGGTGACTGCATCATCGACCAACCACGGCAGCGAATCGATGGCGCAGGTAACCAGGTCTTCACCGGAAGCCTCTACACGATGGCCTCCGATGGAAAGTCGAACCCGCTATACATCGAACTCGAGGATGATGTCAGACTGAAAATGCCGCTGAACGCAATGATGTCTGAGCTGCCGCAGGGCTCTGAACCGTGCGTTATCGAAACGGCTCGTCCCATCATCGTGACCGGTTTCGGAAGAATTGACACCCCTATTAACTATTACGCGGGAACGAAGGATAAGCAGCCTGGCGACTTCAAGGTTAAGACCGGACAACTGATCCTTAATTCCTCTGCCGGCGTCGAGTTCCCCATTGACGTCAGCGGCATCACGATCGCCAATTCGCCGATAAGGCATGACGCTGCCGTCAAGCTGAACTTTGTCGATTCCTGTAAGGGAGGCACCAGGCCGTACATCGGTTACCGGAGCGGCAATGCCCCCGTCAAGATATTTGATGTCAAGCGGGTCGTATGGAACGGCGCATCGGATGCCTTCGAGGTGGGCCAAGGAGCCTATGTTGGGCATTCATGGATTCTCAGCGCTGACGATTCGATCAAGATTTCGGCCCCGAATCAAAGATTCGAGAACATGACGGTGCTTCAAGGTAACGCGGGCGGTGTGGTGAACATCGGGTCCTACGGCTACAACCTTGGCACCGCCGGAAGCTCCGTGGAGGGCGTCTACGTACCGCGCATCGTCCAAGGAGGCCCGACTGGGGACTGGATTTCTGACCCACGCAATGGAGAGGGTGGCGGGACGGGTGTTATCCAAACATTGACGTGCCCGCAAAAGAATAAGAGAAACGAAGACCAGAAGGTCACCGACGTGACGATCAACAACTTCACGATCGCTGCCCTCGGCGGTGACGATATTCAGAACGGCGTTGGGGTCAACTCCTATAACCGCCCATTTTCCCTCGGCATTCAAGACATGTCGTTCTGCAGTGGTGATTGGTCCGATGTCACCTTCGGGAACTTCCAATTCACCAATATGGACTTCTACGGCAATCCCCGTCGGAAGTCCCTCATGTATGTCTCATTGGCCTACGCGACTAATGTCAATGTCAACATGCTGCCGATTCGGTTCTGCGCGGGACCTGACAACAGTGCCAACTGCGATCCCTTCCCCCCACCGCTACCAAGCTCTTCAACTGATCGCCCCGTGACGTACTGGCCCAGCGGAGACCCATCGGGCGGCGGTTACTACGTCTGCGGAACATACGAGGACGGCGAGTGCTGGACACTTGATGAAACGCAGCAATACCCACAGACAGGGGTAAACAATGTTGAGTTCACCCCTGGGTTTCCTGGACAGGTGGGCTACCCGTACGGGCCGTAAACCGTTGAGGTTATGGGCGCAAATCAGTGTGCAAATGCGCTGATGTCCTTTGCGTGGGGAATAGGCGCATCAAGGGAGTCGAGAAAATCGACCTCCTTCTTGATGTCGTCTATCAGGGCACGCGCGAGGCTGCGGTTCATTCCATTGCGCACAACAATTCGCTGCACGGTCTGATCTGCCATGTTGTCGGGTAGCGGGTAAGCGGGAACCTGCCATCCGTGGATCCGAAGGCGATTTTGCAGGTGGTAGAGCGTCCAATTCTTGGTGTGACCCGGTGTCATTCTCCAGGCGAAGACGGGGATGTCCGAACCATCGCTCCATAACGTGAACGCTGGAATTTTCGCGATCTCGTCAGCGAGGAAGCGCGCAACATCCTGACTTTCTGCCTGGACTCGGCGGTACCCCTCGAAACCAAGCCTCAGGAACATGTAGTACTGGAGGAGAACCTGCGACCCAGGTCGAGAAAAGTTGATGGCAAGGGTCGGCATGTTCCCGCCCAAGTAACTGACATTGAAGATGAGGTCTTCCGGCAGGTCGCCCTTTTCTCTCCAGACGACCCAGCCAAGACCCGGATACACCAACCCGTACTTGTGCCCAGAGGTATTGATTGACTTGACTCGAGGGAGACGAAAATCCCAGACGATATCCGGCTGGAGAAACGGCGCGATAAAACCGCCAGAGGCAGCATCGACATGAATGGGAATATCCAACCCTGTTGCGGCCTGATGGTCATCGAGAGCCTTAGCAATCTCAGCGACCGGCTCGTACGAGCCGGTGTAGGTGACGCCCATAATCGCCACGACACCAATGGTGTTCTCGTCAATGTAGTCCGTGACGGTAGCCCCGTCCAGGGTTGGATGTTCCTCAGTAACCGGGACGTATCGCGGCTCAATATCCCAGTAGTTGCAGAACTTTTCCCAGACCACCTGAACACCGGAACTCATCACCAGGTTAGGCGTGTTTGCATCCTTGTTGGCTGCCGTGCGGGCCTGCTTCCACCTCCGCTTGAGCGCCAATCCCCCGAGCATGCAAGCCTCGCTGGATCCGATCGTCGAAACCCCGATCGTCGTCGTTGGACTGGGAGCGTTCCACAGCGTCGCCATCATTGTTGCGCAGCGCGCCTCAATCGCGGCGCTCGCTGGATACTCGTCTTTGTCGATCATGTTCTTGTCTGCGGAAGCCGCCATGATCTTGTTGGCGTTTTCGTCCATCCATGTCGTGACGAATGTCGCAAGATTCAAACGAGCATTCCCGTCCAGCATCGCCTCATCCATCACGATCTGATACGCCGCCTCACTGGGCAGCGGATCATCGTTGAGCCGGTCTGTGGGTGGCTTAACAGTTTCCGCATCGTCGAAGAATTGAGGGTTAGGCACGCGTGCTCCCTGATGATCGGAAGGAATTACGGTGACGACAGGCTAGCGGCCCCAGTTCATGAAGTGTCCACGAACCGACTCATCCGCAAGTCCCTGGCGTCAAGAGGAGCGGGTGAGTCGCTGCAAACAGTGCCCATGAATACTGGAGCCATTAGGAACCGCGGCTGACGCTGGAGGCAAAGTGAAACGACATGCGGGCACGCGCCTCGTGGCCCTTGCCTCATCAGCTGCATTGGGGTTCGGGACTCTTGTCGGAACACCAGCGGCCTCCACCACCCTCACATCGGCTCCGACCGTCATCGGTGGTCAACCGGACCATCCATGGAGTGGTGCAGCGGTGTACTTTGAAACATCCTTCGGAGCCGATGGCTCATCGTGCACCGGCGCGCTGTGGAAACCACAGGTGATCGTCACGGCTGCGCATTGCGTGATGGAGGAAGCGGGTGACCTGATCGTTTCACCGTCGGCCATCACCGTGTGGCCGGCTGGGGCGAATGTCGAAGCGGTTGCACCGGCAGATGTCCAGGCGACGTTCATTTCCGCTGAGTGGATCCCGGCGGATGCCGGCACCGTTGATATCGCTTTCATGACACTGGACAAGCCGCTTGGGGCAACCCCGATTACTCGCCTCGCCAAGCCCCGGGAAGTATCGACGCTAGCGAAGGTGGGAGCGCCGATCACGTACGTCGGCTACGGATTGACCGTGCCTCGCGATGATCCAAGTCAAGCGTTCAGTCCGGTGCCGTTGTCGTTGTCCGAACCGCTGACGGACATGTATGACGAAAACAAGACCTTCACGGTCCTCGGAGACGGGGTCAGATCGACCTGCGCTGGCGACAGCGGCGGCCCCTACCTGCATGAGGTCGCAGGGGAACTGCTTCTGATCGGTCCGCTTTCAGGTGGTAGCGGGCCACCGTGCGAATCGGATGGCGTGGAAGCAGATGCAGAGGGGACCGTCGTTGCCGGTTTCACGACAATGGCGAATGAGGCACTGACCTATGCAGGTCTGGAGCCTGACCAACAAACAATCAGCACGTTGGTGCTGAGTGAGCCGAACACCAAACGTGGAACGAAGGTCATTGCGGCCCAGATCGATTCATCAGGACAGATGAGGGCTGCGGTGAAGACTCGGCTGGGGAGAAACAGTCCTGTGTGGGTTGGCGTGTATGCCTGGGACGACGCTGCCGACGAATGGACCGTCGTCAGCGAGAAGAGAGTGCGGACGCGAAAGAACGGTCGCCTCTCGTTCACAACTCGGGCCGACGAAGATCAGGTTGTCGCCTTGTACGACAAGAAGGACCGTCTTCTCATCGAATGGGATGTTCTGTCTCGGTGATGATGGGCTTGTGAACGAGTTCATCAAAACTCGGACAGAGTTCTTCATCCCTAGTACCTTTCGCTGATGCGCGGGATGTCTCTCGTGGTCGGCCTCGGAGCCGTGACTGGGGTCCTCGTGCCATCCGTTGGTGGTGTGCACGCTGCTAGCACGCTGGATCAAGACATCGCCTTCTCGACAGGTTCTGCTTCGTGGATCTACTCGGCACAGTCAGGTGGCCAATCGTTTACCGCTGGAAGAAGCGGACCGTTTTCCTCTGTCGAACTCATCCTTAACAGTGGCGGGAGCGCAACAGCCGACCTGACGGTGGAGTTGACCAACGCGTCCTCCGATCTACCCACCGGCTCTGCGTTGGCGACCGCAACCATCGCCAGTGGTGACGTACCGACATCCGCAGGAACGGTCACGGTCAACTTCTCATCGCCAGCTGCGGTAACCGCTGGTGAGCAGTACGCAATTCTCGTGACGACCACTGCGAGCAGTTCTGGTGGTCAGCACTACGAGTGGAACTACGACTCGTCGGCCACATATTCCGGCGGTAGTGGCCTGGATGATCGCGGGAGTGGAGGTGCTTGGCAAACAGTGAGCCACGAGTTCAGTTTGAGAACTTACGTAACCGTGGCTTCAGGCTCATCGTCAGGATCATCGCGAGCAGTCCCCGCCACTGTTGGTGTGAATCTCGGCCTCAGTGCAGAAGACGGTTCGGTCACGTCATCGTGGACCGCGCCGACAGTCGTCGGCACGTGGAAACAGCTACCGGAATCGACGAACGTTGTCGGCGCCGGCGACAACCTAGGCAAGGTCTTTCTTGGGGTCGCCACAACTGAAGACTTCCCTGTCCAGATTGCGCAACGACAGGTGGACAACGGATGGGGTGTGTACGAGATCTACTCCGACGATGGTCGGCTGTCTTCCGTGTTCATTCCCGCAGGAGGCTGGGCTCATGTGACGGCTCAACCACGGTTATTCCCCGTGTGGGGCGACTAGCCGCCGTTCTTCGCCGGCGAAGGCTGTCGTATCAAAGGGAGTGCCTGCTGTCGACCGCGATCCCGGCTGGCAGGAACTAGAGTCGGGTGTGTGGCGACGAGCATTCAACAACGCCTTTACCCCTTTTCCACCTGCTACGGATGCGGTCCGGCGAATAGCCAAGGGTTGCAGCTGCAGAGTTTCGAAGAAGGTGACGAGGTGGTGTGCACCTTCTACCCCGAAGAGCATCACAGCAACGGAATGGGAACCCTCAGTGGCGGCGTGATTGCGACGCTCTTGGACTGCCACTCGGGTGCTGCCGTCTTCGTCGAGTCTGCTCGACGGTCGGCCTCGGGTACTGAATTTCAGCCGTGGGTGACGACTGGGCTGGAGATTCGTTATCGATTGCCTACGTCCATGGGCACACCTAGCGAGTTGCGGGCTCGGATCATTGACGCAGAAGCCGACGTGATGGCCGTGCAGGCGACCCTTCGTATCGAAGGCAAAGTACGGGTGCAGGCTCAGTCCCGCTGGGTGCGGATAGATCGGAAGTAGGGACCGATAGATGCTCGTGATCGCAACGAAATAGGACGTGATCGCTGGCTAATTGTTCTATCCTCCGATGGTGGTCAGAGGAGGTCTTGACGCTCGGGTTGTGTGGACGAAGCCGAGCTATGGCGGGCTTGTAGGGGCGGCGCTCGGTTACTTTGCCGCGCTCACCCCCTCGCTGCTTCCTCGCGCACTGCCGTTCATGATCGTCGTGGCCGCCGTCGGTGTCGTTGCCGGATACGCGGCCGGGTCGGCCATTGAATGGTTTGCACGGACGATCGCGAAGCTTGATGCCTGGTACCCGAACAAGAAGGTCACGTCTGTTTCGTTGGTCGTGACGTGGGGTTTGGCGCTCACGTTCACACCGATCGCCGTTGCATGGCAGAAGACCCAGCAAGAAGCCCTCAATATGCCGCAGGCTGTCCCCGGCTCGCTAGCACTCGCTGCTTCGGCAGTTGTTCTCGGTTCGGCGCTCGTGCTCATCGGCCGATGTATTCGCGCGGTGACCCGGCTGGTCGGCACGCTCGTCGGTCGGATCGGTCCCCTTCACCGGTGGGTAGAGGCAAGTCGGGAAAGAATCCGTTGGATCCGGCTCGCCGTCTCGCTCGTTTTCGTGGTGCTGCTCTTCGCTGGGTTGAACGCCGGCTTCAACTGGCTCACCGGTGTGTACAACACGACGAACTCTGATGCCAGTGGCCAATCCGCATCCAACCTCGGCGTGAATAGCGGGTCTGATGCAAGTCCCCTGCCCTGGGAAACCCTGGGTAGGGAGGGCCGCTACTACGTCTCCAACACCATGTCCGCCGCTTCCATCGCCGAGATCACCTCTCGGCCCGCCGAGCAGCCCGTTCGTTTGTACGTGGGAATGGAACAGGCCAACTCGTTCGACGAACGTGCCGCGATCGCCGTGGAAGAACTTGACCGGGTCGATGCGTGGTCACGGGAGTATCTCGTGATCTTTGGTGTGACTGGCACGGGCTGGGTAGACCCCGATGCCATCAATTCCCTGGAAGTGGTCACCGGCGGCGATGTCACCACGGTCGCCACTCAGTACTCGGCGGTTCCCTCGTGGATCGGATTCATCATCGACTCCCAGACCACGATCAATCAGAATAAGGCGACCATCGACGCCGTTGTCGAGCGGTGGAAACAGTTACCTGAAGAGCAGCGCCCGACCCTGGTTCTTTTCGGAGAATCGCTCGGCTCGATGGGAACACAGGGCGCATGGACCGCCGACGCGACACCTGAAGAGGTGACCGAAGACATCAAGAGCATCATTTGGATTGGTCCGCCTGCAGAGTCCACGTTGTGGAAGTCATGGCAGGCGGATCGCACGTCTGGACCGGCATGGGACCCGGTGATCGGGGACGGACAGATAACCCGGGTTCTCGTGGAAACTGAGGATCCCGATCGAGACGACGACATGCGCCTCCCCGTCATAGTCTTCGCCGCCCACGCGAACGACCCCGTTGTTTACTGGCGCCCCGACCTGTTCTACCGAGAGGCGGACTGGACCATTCCGCCACACGGTCCGGGAGTCATGTCGAGCCTTCGATGGTTCCCATTCATCACCGGATTCCAAGTGGGAATGGACCTGATTAGTGGCGGAGCGCCACCGGAAGTCGGCCACAACTACAGCGCCGACATGGCACCGGCCGTTGTCCTCGGCGTAGCCAACCCGGAGTGGACTACCCGCGACACCGTCCGACTTCAAGAAGCGCTACCCGATTTTCGGTACGAAACCGGGTGAGCCTGAGTCGCGGACACTCTCCGGGACACCGATCACTCCCGACAAGCGATTCACCGCACGCTGAATCAGAGCGAAGTTGGAGTCCCGGACCGTCAGAAGATGGAAGCGGGTCTGGCAGTCAGGAGTCCCGAAGATGGGCGAAGGTAAGGAACGCCACTACCGCTGACAACGCACCGGCTCCCACCAAGATCCACGCGAGCGCATCGAACCCGAGGGCGAACCCGCGGAACAGCCCGGCCCCGAGAAACATGACGACGGCGAAGAGTTGTAAGAACAGGGAAAACCGAACCCGGCCGCGATCGTCCATGCCCCAACGCTAGTCGACGCTGATGACAGGTTGGCTGTGCGTTGGACGTGAAGAACCGACTCGCCTGCCTCTACAGTAAGGCGGTGATTTCGGTTGTTGCAAACCTTGTTCGCGGTGCCCTTATCGGCGTAGCCGAAGTCATCCCCGGGGTCAGCGGCGGAACGATCGCTCTCATCGTCGGTATCTACCGAACGGTCATCGATGCGATCGCGGATGCGGTGCTCGCCCTCCGACAACTCCTCGGCCTCGCTGAGGGACGACCGTCCGGCTCGGCCTGTGTGCGGACGCTGCGCGGTTTGCCATGGCAGCTGTTGATCCCCGTGGGGATCGGCATGGTGGCAGCGGTCGTTCTGGGTGCGCGTTTCATCGAACCGCTCCTGGAGGAGTACCCGATCCAGATGCGGGCACTGTTCTTCGGACTCGTGCTCGCGGGAATCTGGGTCCCGGCACACATGGTGCGCAGGCAGGGTGGCTGGAGCGTGAAGTACGTGGCGTTCGCGGTTGTTGCGGCGATCATCGTGTTCGTCATCACCGGGCTTCCGCCGGCAGTGGTCGACGATCCGAGCCCGATCGTCGTTGCGCTTGCCGCCGCGGTCGCTGTCTGTGCCCTCGTACTTCCCGGCGTCTCCGGATCCTTCTTACTGTTGTCACTCGGCCTGTATGAACCGACGTTGCAAGCGGTCAACGAGCGAGACCTCGTGTATCTCGGGGCGTTCGCTGTGGGGGCCATCGTCGGACTCGGGTCGTTCGTCACGCTCTTGACCTGGCTTTTGAACCACCGGGCGGCGGTGACGCTCGCGGTGCTGACAGGACTGATGATCGGCTCCTTGAGAGCACTATGGCCATGGCAGACCGACGACCGTGATCTGTTGGCGCCGACGCAAGCCGTGGGGTCAGCCGTCGTTGCCATGCTCATCGGCATGGCCGTTGTGGCGGTGCTTCTCGTGGTGGAACGTCGGCTGGGATTGAGTGAGGAGCAGGAGTCGTCGCACGTCGAACCTTCCTGAGGGTCACCTCGAGGGCGGATCAGTGCCCGACGGTGCGGCGTCTGTCGATGTCGTTGCGGGTGTGCTGAGGGCAATGACGACCCCACCGATCACCACGGCCACCCCGAGAATTTCTCGCGCGGACGGAATCTCACCGAAGAGAACGATGGCGTACACGATCGCTACCGGTGGAACGAGGTAGTAGTAGAAGACAACGCGAGATATTGGCAGTTCTTGAAGAAGTCGGGCAAGCAATACGTAGCCGATGCAGGTGACCACGAGAACGAGAGTCGCCAATCCCACCCAGGCGTTGACCGTCGCGTTCGTCGCCTCGTCGAGAGCCGCGGGTGCCGCCCACGAGAAAAGAAGGATGCCGGGCCACGTGCCGTGAAAGGTCACCGTGAGGGGGTGGTACCGGATCAACAGCGTCTTGATCGCAACCGAGTAGACGCCCAGGCTCACCGCAGCGGCAATGAGGTAGACCGCACCTTTCGTCGTCGTCGAGGCTTCGCTGGATCCGAGGATGTAGACACCGATGAAGCAGACGATGACCCCGACCCACCTCAGCAGCGGAATACGTTCCCGCAAGATCACGGCCGCCAACACCATCGAGATGAGCGGTGCGGTGTTGACGATCGTCGAAGCAGTTCCGATGGATGACTCAGCAACTCCAGAATTCAATAGCCACTGGAAAGCCGAAATCCCGAGTTGGCCGAAAACCGCGGCCCGAAGCACGTCTGGCCACGGAATGCGCAACCGCGCGCGGAAACCGAGGGCGAGCAGTGCCAGCGCCACCGACGCGAAGAGCGCCCGCAACCAGACGATGGATGCAGGATCGAAACTGGTTTCCGCGACACGAATCGCAGGGAAAGAGGCCGCGAAGGCCGCTGTGGTCAGGACAAAAATGACGACGATCTGCGTGGAGTGGAGAGACCCCTTCGCGGTCATGTGGTCATGCGTGGCGAGTAGTCCCACGATGCGAGTGTCGACGGCACGATCGTGATGGCCACCTCGCTGTCAATTCGACTCATCAGCCAATCGCTGAGGTCGGTGCGGTCATCGCCCTGGTAGCGCTTGATCAGGCGACGCAGTGTTGGCTCGACGTCGTCAGTGGATAACGATGCGACCCCGGTTCCGCGAACCCCGCGGTAGGGAGGAGCGTCGGCCGCAACCTCGAAACCGATGCGATCGTCCTTGCTGAGTCGCCGAGCGAGCACCGAGCCTTGCTGCGTGCAGCACCGCAGCGTTGTGCCGAGAGGAACGAACCACAGGCTTTGCACGAGAGGGCCGGATGATCCGTTGCTGGCGACGCGGACGGGGATGACCGCCGCTGACAGGAAGTCACGTATCTCCTGTTCATCCCAGGGGCCGGAGGAAATCGTCGTCACCGCACAACCCCCTTGAGAACGTCGCCCTTACTCACGTCAGGAGTATGACAGTTGCTCAGATAGCCTTCGCCCTCCATGAGTTGAGGATGCGAGCGGAAAAAAGGAGCGGCCGGTGGCTGTGCTCTTCGCACTGTTCTCCAGCCTGTCCTGGGGAACGGCGGACTTCCTCGGCGGCCTCGCCTCGCGTCGCGTGGGCTCCCTGCGGGTTCTGTCGGTCTCCTACCCGGCGGGTGGAGTCCTCATCACGATCCTCGCCTTGCTCGTGGTCCCAGGAGTCTTGTCGAGCGAGTCGGTATGGGTGGGGGTTACCTCCGGCGCCGTCGGCGCTGTCGGAATGGGTCTGCTGTATGCGGCACTCGCCCAGGGGCAAATGGGAATCGTGTCTCCGATCACCGCCGTCCTCTCGGGGGCTGTTCCGGTGCTCGTGGGTGTGATCCGTGGTGAATCTCTCTCCCCAATAGCGATCGCAGGAATCCTTGCGGCGGGACTGGCGGTGATCCTGGTGAGCCGGGAGACCGGACCACACAAGAAGACGCCGCCGCGGGCCATCGCCATCGCCATCGCCAGCGGGTTGGCCATCGGTGCTTATTTGAGTGTCCTGGGTTCTGCTCCCGACGACTCGGGCATCTGGGTCGCGACTATCGGGCGGTGGTTCTCGTCCATCCTGGTGGTGATCGCCCTCATCATCTGGCTGGTCCGCACGGGGGCCGGATGGTCGTCGGCGGGTTCTTTCCCCTGGGGCTTGGCGGTGGCCGCCGGTGGCCTGGATGCCTTGGCGAACGCCGTCTTCCAGCTCGCGGCCCAACGGGGACTGCTCGCCATCGTCGCAGTGATCGGCTCCCTCTACCCGGCCGCGACTCTCCTGCTGGCCAGGTTCCTTCTGCATGAGCGGATCAGTCGCGTGCAACTCGTCGGAGTAGTGCTCGCCCTCGCGGCGGCGGCGACTTTGGCCCTTGCCTGAGGGCGACACGGGACCACGGCTCCTCCTTCGCAGACCCTGGGTGTGACACGGTGGGGATATGAAAAATTTCACCCGAGCCGTAACCGTCCTTGTCTCCAGCGCCGCCCTGGTAGGCGCCTCCCTGATGGGCGCCGCAGGCGCCACGGCAGCACCGGGAGACGTCAGCGAGATCGGACTCGCGGCCGGTTCAACCCCACGGGATGTTGCGGTGGGCCCGGACAACAACCTCTGGGTGACGGGTGGAATTTCGAACACGATCGCCAAAGTGACGACGGCGGGCGCCGTCACCGCGTACGCGTTGCCTCTGCCAGCCAACGTGAGCGATCCCTGGGGAATCGCCGCGGGCCCCGACGGCAACATGTGGTTCACCCTGCGCGCCGGCGGAAAGATTGGTCGGATGACGACGGCGGGAGCCGTGTCGTTGATTGATCTCCCGGATAGCGCGATGCGGCCGCAAGACATCGCCGCCGGCCCCGACGGCAACATGTGGTTCACCGAATTGGGCGGGCGTATCGGCCGCGTCACCATGACCGGTGTGGTGACAATGTTCAACGTCCCGTGGGCGAATTCGCAGCCACACAGCATCGTCGAAGGGCCTGACGGAAGTAGCCGGATGTACTTCACGGACTCCGGTGCCGACCGCATCGCCTTTGTGTTGGTGGACGGAACGACGTTCGGGAGCGTGCAACTCACCGCCGCCTCGAGCCCGTCGGGCATAGCGAACGTCGATGGTTCGATCTGGTTCTCGATGTCGGCCCTGAATCGACTCGGAAAGCTCGTCGCGGACACCACCGTTCTGGAGATGGCCGCGTCGGGAACTCCCACGGCGATGACGAACGGTGTTGGGAACACGATGTGGGTGTCGTTGTCGGCACGAAATGCCATCGCCAAGTACTCGGCTCAGGGAGCACCGCTCGGTGAATACCCGCTCACCAGCCCCAACTCGCTACCGGCGGGACTCGTCGAGGGCCCGGACACGAACGTCTGGGTAGCCCAAACCAACGCGGGCAAAGTGGCGCGGGTGCTGTCGGGGCAGGTGCCGGTGGCGACAAGCGCGCCATCGATCACCCCGGCGACCGGGGTGAAAGCGGGCATGACGGTGACCTCATCCGAGGGTACGTGGGACTACGCTCCGGCGAGTTACACCTACCAGTGGCAAGCATGCTCGAACGGTGCCGATGCGAACTCGTGCGCGAATATCGCCGGGGCCACATCAAAGACGTACGTGGCCACGGCGCAGAACACCAACCAGTACCTTCGGGTCGGCGTCCAAGCGGTCAACGGGAGTGGACCGGGAAGCCCGTCGTACTCCTCGCTTGTCGGAGTGGGAACAACTCCTCCGCCCGCACCCACGCCGGTCACCGGCGGGCAGACCGTCACCATCGCCGAGGGCGTGACGTTGACGTTGAAGTCCGTTAAGCGCTCGCGGGCTGGCGTGAAGCGTTCGTTCGCCGTGATCGCCAACACCTCGAACATCAAGGGCAAAGTGCGCATCTCCATCGTGGATGCAGCTGGTCGCGAACGACAGGTGGTGGCGAAGGGCCGCTGGCTCAAGCCGCTCGGCGCGAACACCAAGCGAGCCCTCAAGCGCAAGAGGATCAGCCGAAGCCTGTCGCCCGGCACCTACACGGTGAAGGCCGTGTTCACGCCGACGCCGGCTTTCCGAGACAACTACCCGGTGGCCACGATGTCCAAGGTGATCACCATTCGCCCGCCGCGCTAGCAGCGCTAGTGTCCCTTCGTGCGCACGGACACGATCGTGCACGTGGTCCACGTGCATGCCGAAGGTGAAGTCGGTGATGTTGTCGTCGGTGGCATCCCGCCACCTCCGGGCGATTCCCTCTGGGAGCAGGCCCGCCATGTGGCGCGTGACGGAGCCATACGCGCGTTCCTGCTGAACGAGCCCCGTGGCGGAGTGTTTCGTCACGTGAACGTGCTGGTGCCCGCCAAGGATCCAGAGGCCGATGCGGGCTTCATCATCATGGAGCCAGAGGACACGCCTCCCATGTCCGGATCGAACGCCATGTGTGTGGCGGCGGCACTGGTCGAGACCGGACAGGTGCCGATGGTCGAGCCGATGACGGACGTGGTGTTGGAGGCACCCGCTGGAGTCGTTCACGTGCGCGTTGCCTGCTCGAACGGAGCCGTTGATTCTCTCTCCCTGACCAACGTGCCGAGTTTCGTCGAACGACGTGACGAGATTTTGAGCGTGCCCGGCGTCGGAGATGTGCGCGTGGACACGGCCTTCGGCGGGGACAGTTTCGTCATTGCCTCGGCTGCCGATCTTGATGTGGATGTTCGTGCAGAGGACGCACGTCGATTGGCCGAAGTCGGTCGAGCGATCTGCGACGCCGCCAACGCCCAATGGACCTTCGAGCACCCGACCTTGCCGGATTGGAAGCACTTCTCTTTCACCTACCTGACGGGTCCAGTGGAACAAGACGATGGGGCGTTGACGTCCAGAAATGCCTGTGCGATCAAGCCAGGGAAGATCGATCGCTCACCAACCGGCACGGGATGCTCAGCTTTCATGGCGGTGCTCCACGATCGGGGCGAGATGAATGTCTCAGACCGCTACGTCGGCCGATCCATCATCGACTCGCGATTCGACTGCTCGATCGTGGAGCAGGTGTTCGTGGGAGATGTGCCGGCGATCATCCCGACCGTGCGAGGCCGAGCGTGGGTGTTCGGGCACAGTCAGTACTTCCGTGACCCGCGCGATCCGTGGCCCAGCGGATACCGGATCTCGGACACATGGCCCTCGCCATGAGATGTTCTGCCGCGGGAGACACACTCACATGTGTGCCGTTTGTTCGGCCAGAAGGGTTGTGACATGCCACGGGAGTCATCAGCCGAAGAACGGATGACGGCTGTGGCGCAGGCTCACACCGCCTTCCGGCAACTGCGCACGAGTACGAGTGATGAGCGACGCCGGTGGCTGGTGGGAATCGCCGAGGCTGTGGAAGAACATCGGTCGGCGCTGGTTGCCGTCGCGGACGACGAGACCACCCTCGGAGCGGGCCGATTGAACGGCGAACTCGATCGAACCATCTACCAGTTGCATCACTTCGGAGATGCGATTGCTAAAGAGAAGCACCGCAGAGCCATCGATCAGCCGGGCGATCCGGATGCCTCCCCACAGCCGCGTCCATCGTTGAAGCAGATGAGGGTTCCGCTGGGTCCCGTCGCCGTCTGGGGCGCGAGCAACTTCCCGTTTGCTTTCGGGGTTCTCGGTGGCGATACCGCCTCGGCGCTGGCAGCCGGGTGCCCTGTGATCACCGTGGAGCATCCCGGGCATCCACGAACGTCGGAGCTGCTCGCCGAGATTGCGCAGGATGCCTTGGCGAAAGGCGACGCTCCGCGCGGAACATTCGCTCTCCTTGCAGGGCGAGCAACCGGGGCGAGCCTCATCGCGGACGCCCAGGTCAAAGCCGGGGCGTTCACCGGCTCGTACGCGGGCGGACGAGCCCTCTTCGACATTGCGAGCTCGCGACCCGACCCGATCCCCTTCTTCGCAGAGATGGGATCGGTCAACCCTGTTTTCATCACGCGTCAGGCTGTCCGACAGCGCGGGGGTGAGATCGCCCAGGGTCTCGTTGAATCGGCAACCCTCGGTGTCGGGCAGTTCTGCACCAAGCCCGGACTCGTCTTCGTCGCTGATGGCGTCGAGTTCGTCACTATGGTCGAGGACCGAGTAGCCAACGTTGCACCGGCGCCCATGCTCACGGAGGCCATCGCGGCCGGCTATCGGCAGCGGCGAAGCGAGATGATAGACAACAGCACTTCTCGCGCGACATTCGCGAACGCGAGCAGCACAGATGAGTCGGACGGATCGGCAGCTGTGCTCGTCGTCGACCATGAGGAACTAAAGGAGTCATGGTCGGTGCTGTCCGACGAGTGCTTCGGTCCGCTGATCGTGATCGTCACCTGCGACAGCGATAGTGATCTTGTTGACTGGGCGCAGCAGACTCCCGGCAGCCTCACCGCGACGATTCATGCGTCCGAAGACGACGCAAGAGACCGCGTGGTCGTGAAGCGTCTCGTAGACGAACTCCAGGATTCGGCGGGAAGAATCATTTTCAACGGTTGGCCGACGGGAGTCGCGGTGTCTGAAGCCATGCACCACGGCGGCCCGCATCCGGCGACGATGAATCCGATATTCACGTCGGTGGGCGCCCAGGCCATCGATCGCTTCCTGAAACCGGTGACAATGCAGGGCTTTCCCGATGAGCTGGTTCCTTTGTGGCTTCGAGGTGGCACACCGCTCGCGTGATTGACACGAGTGCCGCCTTCTCGCGGTGCGTTGGTCCTGTCCCGATCGGTGGAACCGAATCGACGCGCCGACCGCGCCGGCGAGATAATGCACGCATGGAATTTTTCGGTCATTTCATCGGTGGTGAAGAAGTCCCATCGATCGACGGTACACAGATGTTAGACATCGATCCTTACTCGCGAGAGCCATGGGCGCGCGTCGCCCTTGGATCGTCGGCCGACGCCGAGCGCGCTGTGGCTGCTGCTCGCGAAGCGTTCGACTCCGGCGTGTGGTCGGGCTTGGGCTTCGCGAAACGGCAAGCGATTCTGCATCGAATGGCGGATCTGCTGATGGAGAACATTGATGAGCTTGCCCGCGCGGACACTCGCGATATGGGCAAACCCATCGGCCAGGCTCGGCACGATGTGGAGCGGAGTGCATGGAATGTGCGCTTCTTCGCCGATCACGCACGGATGTCCGCAGCGGACACCTATCCGATGGATTCCGGGCACCACGCCTATTCGGAGTTCGGCCCCGCCGGCGTGGTGGTGGCGATCTCTCCCTGGAACTTCCCCTTGATGTTGAGTTCCTGGAAGGTCGCACCTGCGCTGGCCTGGGGAAACACCGTTGTTCTGAAGCCTGCAGAAGACACCCCAGTTTCCGCGACCATATGGGCCCGACTGGCGGCAGACGCCGGGATTCCTGCGGGCGTGTTCAACGTTGTTCACGGCTACGGCCCCGATTCCGTTGGAGAGGCACTGACGCGTGACCAACGCGTCGACCGGATCACCTTCACCGGGGATAGCTCGACGGGGAAAGTGATTGCCGGTGCTGCCGCGGCGAACTTGACTCCGGTCAGTTTGGAGTTGGGAGGCAAGGGCGCCAACATCGTCTTCGACGATGCCAACATGGCGAATGCTGTCGACTGGGCGGCACAGGCCATCTTCCGCAATGCGGGTCAAATCTGTCTTGCGGGAAGCCGTCTGTACGTTCAAGAATCGATTTACGACGAGTTCGTGCGCTTGCTTACCGAGAAGGCCGAGCAGATGAAGATCGGTGATCCGCAAGACGCGGATACCGACTTCGGGCCTCTGGCCAGCGAGGAACATTTCACCAAGGTGAGCGGTTACTTTCAGACACTCGATGAAGATGGCGGTCGAGTGGTGACCGGTGGTGTGGGTGACGGTTGGGTCGTCAAACCCACTGTCATCGTCGACGCACCCGTAGAGGCTCGGGTATGTCGCGAAGAAATCTTCGGTCCCGTTGTCGTTGTGCATCCGTTTTCCAGCGAGCAGGACGTCGTCGCCATGGCCAACGACTCCCGGTACGGACTCAACGCGATGATCTTCACCGAGAACGTGCATCGCGCGCATCGGGTCGCGCGGAAGCTGAACGCCGGGACAGTCTGGGTGAACTGCTTCTTCATCCGGGACCTACGGGCACCCTTCGGGGGTGTGAAGGACTCCGGAGTGGGCCGTGAAGGCGGAGACTTCAGTCGAGAGTTCTTCACCGAGCCGAAGGCGGTCGTCATGCAGATCAACGGAGACGACGAGGCGTAGACCTCCGGGCGGTTCAGTCGTTCGTGTCCTCGGCCCGGGCGTGGGCCAGCAGGATCTCGCGCAGACTCTGTGTTGGTGCGGGATCCGGCACCTCGATCTCGAGGACGTCGTCGACCAACCGGACCGGGTAGGTCGCTACCCGCACGCGCTCATCTCCCTGTTTCATGCCGTCGGTGAGGGAGAAGCGCCAGAAATGCCCGGGACACGTGACGCAGTCACCCTGCACCAGGCCGTCACTGAGTACCTCGCCTCGATGGGGGCAGATGTTGGCGATGGCCCACCAGGACGAGTTCCGATAGGACAGCAGCACAGAATGACTGCCGATCAGCCGCGCGTTGGGCGAGTCTGTGGAGAGTTCTGGAACGGGGCCGACGGTCATCCACATGGTGACATCACGGCCGAAGCTGGGATATGGGCTCCCCGCCAATGGACCAGTCATCGGGTGAGACTTCGTAAATTGCGACGCGGATACTTTCACGCTTCGCGCCCACGGCCTCCTCGACGGCACTGGTGATCTTCGCCATGAGGGCGTGCTTTTGTTCGTCGCTACGTCCCTCAATCATGGTTACCTGCACAAACGGCATGTGTCCTCCTAAATGCACGAAATTTCGACGGTGCCGAGACGATCAAAGCGCGCGGTGACAACGTCGCCGGGTTCAACCGCCACAGCTTCGGTCATGGAGCCAGCCAGGACGATATGACCGGCCGTCAACCCTTGACCACGTTCGGCCAACTTGCGTACGAGCCAGGCAACGCTCGTAGCTGGATGACCGAGAACCGCGGCGCCCGATGCGGTCGCAATCAACGACCCGTTCTTCTCGAACACGCAGCCGGTCAGGCGCATATCGAAGTCGGTCGGGCTCGACCCCTGTCCACCGAGAATGAAACCGGCGCACGAGGAGTTATCGGCCACGACATCGGGCAGAGTGAAGGAATACCCCGCGAAGCGAGAATCCAAAACGTCGATTGCCGGAAACACCAACTGCGTCGCCGCAATCACCCGCGCAGCCGAAACATCCGGACCGGAGAGGTCCTCCCCGAGAAGAAAGGCGATCTCGGGCTCGCAACGCGGCTGGATAAATCGATCACAGACCAAAGGTTCGCCCGTGTCGATGTGCATGTCGTGACTGAGCCAGCCGTAGAGCGGCTCATCTACGTTCATCTGCTCTTGCTTCGCCTTGCTGGTCAAGCCCAGCTTTGCCCCCACGATCACTGCACCCGACGCCCGTCGAGCCTCGACGACCGTGTCTTGAATCGTGTATGCCGTATCGACGTCCAGGTCCGGGAAGTCGTCGGTCAGGGGAGTGGTGGCGACCCGGTCGGACGCGGCTCGAATCAGCCGCTCGGCCAGCTCTGTCTTGTTCATTCGTTCGCCTCCGCATGCTTTCGGGCTAGTTCCAACGCAACGTCGATGATCATGTCTTCTTGTCCCCCCACTACTTGGCGGCGCCCCAGTTCCATGAGGATCTCCGCCTGGGGGACGTCGTAACGCTCCGCTGCTTTCTGGGAATGCAATAGGAACGATCCATAGACCCCTGCGTAACCCAGAATGAGTCCGGCACGGTCGATCACTTGTTGCCGAGGCATGATCGGCCGCACGACTTCCTCGGCCACGTCCATCAGCTTCAGGGCATCGACACCGGTCTCGATTCCGTACTTGTTCGAGACCGCGGCCAGGATCTCCGTCGGGCAGTTGCCTGCGCCCGCGCCGAGGCCCGCACTCGTTCCGTCGAGGTTCGCGGCCCCTTCCTGGTAGGCCGCGATCGAGTTCGACACTGCCATCGCGAGATTGTTATGGGCGTGGACCCCGAGCGGGATGTCGAGGGCCTTCACCAAGGCACTCACTCGTCGTTGCACGTCCTCTGTGGTCATCGCTCCGGCGGAGTCTGCGATGTAGATGGCGTCGGCCCCGTATGACTGCATCAACAACGCCTGCTCGACGAGACCCTCGGGCGAGTTCATGTGCGCCATCATCAAGAACCCGATGGCTTCCATGTCGAGCTTCTTTGCCATTTGGATGTGCTGTTCACTGATGTCGGCTTCGGTGCAGTGAGTCGCGATTCGTGCCATCCCGACACCGAGCTCCTTGACGTCTTTAAGATCGTCGGCGAGGCCAACTCCGGGTAGTAGAAGGCATGCGATGGTCGAGTCGCCGGCTTCCTGGCATGCGCGCGCGATCAATTCCTTCTCGTCGACTTTCGAGAATCCGTAGTTGAAGCTCGAGCCGCCCAAGCCGTCACCGTGGGCGATTTCGATGACCTGCACACCCGCGGTGCTGAGACCTCTGACGATGGCGATGACGTCGTCTTCGTCGTATTGATGGCTGATGGCGTGTGAGCCGTCGCGCAACGTGGAGTCGATGAGGCGGTAGTCAACCGATGAATTCGTCATGCCGGCACCTTCGACTTCGCGGTCGCAATGGCTTCACCGACGCGCATCGCGGCGGCGGTCATGATGTCGAGGTTGCCGGCGTAGGTCGGCAGGTAGTCACCAGCACCCTCCACCTCCAGGAGCACGACGGCCCGATGAGGAACCTCCCCACCTGGTGTGAAGAAGGGGCCGGTTTCCACGACCGGGGGATTCTTCAGCCGGTAGCCGGGAACGTAGCGCGCGACTTCGTCGACCATTTCGTGAACGGAATCGAGCACGGCTTGATGGTCTGATCCCTCGGGCAGACCGGCGAAGACCGTGTTGCGCATCAAGATGGGGGGCTCTGCCGGGTTGAGGATGATGATGGCCTTGCTTTTCGTGGCGCCGCCGATCTCCCGAAGGGCAGTCGACGTTGTCTTGGTGAACTCGTCGATGTTTTGGCGGGTTCCTGGTCCGGCTGATCGGCTTGCCACGGTCGAGACCATCTCGGCATAGGGAAGCGACTCGATGACGCGACGAATGGCGTACACCATGGGTGTGGTGGCTTGGCCTCCGCACGTCACCATATTGATGTTCGGTGCATCGAGATGCTCGTACAAGTTGACGGGCGGGATGACCTTGGGACCGCGAGCTGCTGGTGTCAGGTCGATAGCGGTGATGCCCGCGGAGGCGTAGTCCGCGTGATGACGCATGTGGACGTAGGCGCTGGTCGCGTCGAACACCATGTCGATGTCTGCGGCGTTGTCGATAACCCACTGAGGCCCCGAGTGCGGGGCCTCGATCCCGCTGTCTTTCGCCCGAGCTAAGCCGTCGCTTTCGGGGTCGATGCCAACGAGAGCCACGAGCTCCAACATGTTGCTGCGCAGCATCTTGTACATCAGGTCGGTACCGATGTTCCCGGAGCCGACGATCGCGCATCGCAGTGTCATCTACTCCTCCTCGCCGACGACTTTCAACGTGATGGGTCCCAAGTGATCGAACTCGGCTCGGAACGTATCGCCCGCCTGGATAGGAACCATGGCATGCAGTGCTCCTGTCATGATGACGCTGCCGGCCGGTAGGTGTGCTCCGAGGGGCGCAAGGGTGTTTGCCAACCAGGCGACGGCGGCGAGTGGATCTCCGAGTGCCGCGGCGCCAGCTCCTGTTGCGACCACGTCTCCGTTCTTGGTGAACACCATTCCGATCAGTCGCGGGTCCACAGAATCCAGAGGGATGACCCGGCTGCTGAGAGCGATGGCTCCGTTGCTCGCCAAATCAGCGACGGTGTCGGCGATCGTGATCTTCCAATCGCGGATGCGTGAGTCCACGATCTCGATGGCAGCGGTAAGGCCGCGGGTGGCCTGATAGACGTCAGCGGCGGTGCAGTGCGGACCGGATAGCTCGGCGTCCAGTGTCACCGCAATCTCCGCCTCCACCCGAGGTGCGATAAAGGCATTGACGCGAATGTCAGCTCCGTCTTCGTGCACGGTGCTGGCGAACACTGGGCTGAAGTCCGGCTGGTTGACACCGAGGAGGCGCTGCATCGGAGCAGACGTGAGGCCGAGCTTGTAGCCGGAGATCACCTCCCCATCGGCGACGAGTCGTTCCACGAGCAACTGTTGAACGGCGTAGCCGTCCTCCATGCCCAGATCCGGCACGTGCTCGGTGAGCGGGTCGATGGGTGTTCGAGTGCGACGAGCCTCATACAGGGCGTCGGCGAAATCCTTCGCTTGCTGCCGGTCAAGTGAAGTCACTGCCTTCCTCCTTTGCTGTCTCGGTACCCGAGACGTCGACTTATTGCCAATCCGGCATCGATGCATGGGCGTGCGAAGCGTTTGAGTGATTCGCCGCCGAGGCGCTGCACCGGTCCTGCGATAGAGACGGCCGCGACCACGTCGCCGAAACCATTGCGCACGGGTGCTGCCACAGACCCAACGCCCATCTCGGCCTCGTTGATGTTCTGAGCCCAGCCCTGGCCGCGGATTACGTGCAGCTCGCGGCGCAAGCCCTCGATAGTGGTGATGGTGTGGGGGGTTCTCGATGGAAGTCGCCAGCCTTCAAGCGTTGTATCGAGTTCTTCGGCAGACAGGCATGCCAGCAGCAGCTTGCCGGTGCTGGTGCAGTGGGCATCGTTTCGGTGACCCACGCGGCCGAAGAGTCGCAGTGTTTGCGGGCTCTCTCTGCGTTCGACGTAGACAACCTCGCGGCCGTCGAGTACAGCGACTTGGACCGTCTCCTTCGATGCGTTCCGCAACTGTTCGAGGACGGGTGTGCATGCCTCGTGGAGGTCTGTGTGCCAGTAGACCGATGTTCCGAGTTCGTACATGGCCAACCCGAGACGGTAAGCACCGGTGTCGGGATCTTGTTCGAGCAATCGCTCCTCGGTAAGTGTGTTGACGAGTCGATGTGCCGTGCTCTTTCCCACTCCGAGTCGCCGCGACAACTCTGTGACTCCGAGTTCTCGATTTCCCTTACTGAATTCTTTGAGAAGACGGGCAGCGTTCGCGACGCTAGAAAGGGTCGAGTGCGCGCGTTGTGGTCGCTCTTGGGTGTCGGTCATTGTTCTGCGCTCCGAAGAATCGCGAGCGTGTTGCGTCGAATGAGGTCGAGATCATCGACGCCGTCCTGGACAACTGGTGTGCCCGTCAGCGCACCGGCCAGGAGTCGTGCGGCAATCGGCATGGCGTTGACATGAGCCTGATACATCTCCGACACCAGCGAACCGTCTCGGGGGCGAAGTTGTGCGATCGTGGTGAAGTCCCGATCGGCGGCTGCCTGCGAATGCGCAAGGCCGGTGCCTGCGTGTTGCGCGTGGTGGGCAGACAGCCCACTGCCCGGCGGGACGGAAAGGTGATAGACGACCGATCGAATGCCGAGGGTTTCGCGAACCGCTTGGAGGGCCGGTTCGCGTGTTTCGTCGATGAGGCCGAGGCCGGGGGAGACGACGGGGTCGAAGAATCGAAGCGTCCAGTGCATGTCGTCTAGCTGCTGCTCCAGAGAAACCTCCGGACCTGCTGGTGCCGGGAGCTTGTCGGTGGTGGCCAGCACGTGGAGATACCGAGCTCCCGCGACGATCACGGTGAACGTATCGGCGGCGAAGAGCGGCAGTCGAGCGCGATCTCCGGGGGGAAGCGCGTTGGCAGCGTCGATGTAGGCGCCATGAACGGCCTGGACGTACTCGGCCATGGCGGAGCGCATCTGCTCGGGACCGGCGTGCTCGGTCATGAGGCGTGAGGCTAGCAGCGAGTGTTCCGCTAGATGGGACGGCGTACTTACATGCGGGACAATTTCCTTCTACGGTCTCCTCTAGGTAAGCCTCGGTGTGGGCTGCCCAGCGAAGGAGCGGATGTTTTATGGGCATGCAGCGGTTGGCTCACGTCGATGTGACCGTTACCGACCTCGACCTGGCGACGGCGTACTACACAGAAGTCATTGGCATGCTGGAAACAGAGCGTGACGAGAACTCCGTCTACCTCAAATGCTGGGATGAGCCCAACCACCATTCACTCCGGTTGATCTACGGTCCCCGGGTTGGTTTCGACTTGATGTCCTTCAAGGTCGACCGTGCCGACGATCTTGAGGAATTCGAGCGCCGCGTCGTCAACTACGGATTTCCCGTCCGCCGGGTGTCGAAGGGAGATCGCGTCGGCCAGGGCGAGTCCATTCAGTTCGAAACTCCCTCAGGTCAGGTCATGGAGTTGGTGGCCGATCTGGAGATGGTGGGACGAGCCACGTCGCCGGTCAACCCCGTGCCCTTCGTCGAGGGCCTGCCGGGAATCGCGCCGCCGCGGCTCGATCACCTGCTGGTCACCGCGGAAGAGGTAGGAGATTCGACGAAGTTCTTCGAAGATATTTTCGGGTTCCGGACAACCGAACAACTCCTTGACGGCCAGGGACATCAAGCGGCAACGTGGCTGACCGTGACGGATAGTCCTCACGACATCGCGATCGTCACCGGCAAGAACGGGGGACTGCACCATTTCGCCTGGTGGTTGGACGACTGGGACCACGTACGCCGCTCGGCTGACATCCTCGCGTACAACGGCATTCAGATCGACGTCGGACCTACGCGTCATGGAATCACGCGCGGCAACACCATCTACTTCTTCGACCCACTGGGAACCCGAAACGAAGTCTTCACCGGCGGCTATCGGCCCGATCCGGAGTTTCCTACGATCACGTGGACCGAGGATCAAATCGGCCGCGCCATTTTCTACTACGAAGGCGAACTCAACACTCGCTTCATGACGGTGCACACCTAAAGGCCGTCTATGGGAATTCTCCGTCTATCGCATGTTGAGGTCCGGGTTCCGGACCTGGAGTTGGCGACCGCCTATTACACAGAAGTCGTCGGCTTGTATGAGACCGCCCGCGAGCAGGATCGGGTCTTCCTCAAGTGTTGGGATGAGCAACAGCATCACTCGGTCATTTTGACCAGCGAACCGACTTACGGCCTGAACCACATGGGATGGAAGGTTCGTTACCGCGAAGATCTCGACTACTACACGGACAGGCTTGCCAAGGCGGGTGTGGACGTCGTCCGCTATGCCGCTGGTGAGATCGGTCCTGGTCACGGCGAAGCGATTCGGTTCACTTTGCCGAGTGGGCATGTCATGGAGCTTGTGTACGGAATGCAAATTGTCGGCAACCTGCTCCCACTGGTGAACCCGCCACCCAAGCCGATCAATATGGTCGGTGTCGCGCCACCCCGGTTGGACCACATCTTCATCACATGCGAAGACGTGGCGGGAAACACTGTCTTTCTGCAGGAAGTGCTCGATTTCCACCTCACGGAGCAGGTCGTTGGTGACGATGGTTTTCAGGTCGCCACGTGGCTGGAGCGCTCGCATCACTCGCACGACATCGCGCTCGTCACTGGCAAGGACCGCGGTCTACACCACTTCGCCTTCTGGGTCGACGACTGGACGGCTATCCGAGACACCGCCGATGTCCTGGCGTATCACGGTGTTCCCATCGAAACGAATCCAACGCGACACGGTGCGACGCGCGGGCACTGCATCTACTTCTTCGATCCCGCAGGCAATCGCAACGAGGCCTTCACGGGGGGCTACCAAGTGGATCCTGAGGAGCCACCCATCACCTGGACCGAGGCGGAAATGGGTCGCGCCATCTTCTACTACGACGGCGTTGTTGATCAGCACTTCCTGACGGTGCACAGCTAGGAGAGCGATGACTGCGTCAGACATTAGGAACGTTCAAGCCGACGGGGCGGAGCCCGTGGGTGATGAGGCGGCGACCACGGACGCGCGCCCGAGGCTCCCTCACTTGAATAGAACCGATCCGCCGGCGTATCTGCAGAATTACTTGAATCGCGAAGCCCAGGGTGGGAAACGGCACGAGCTCGACGGCGGGGCCGCTCCCGACTCCGGTCGCACCGACGACACGCCTTTGTA
>WLWG01000762.1_pt1 | contig 32303 bp, 38 predicted proteins | sample 6712871 | NCBI WGS metagenome assembly WLWG01 (sample SAMN12718693, study PRJNA515312) | sponge metagenome | isolation source: marine sponge | host: Mycale hentscheli | place: New Zealand: South Island, Marlborough, Capsize Point | collected 2003-05-01
AACACTGGAAGCTTGTTCGGAATTAACGCCGGAACTTACAACCTTTGGAAAGGTAACTCTTACGCTGTAAGTGCTGCGATTGCTATCGGTAAAGTTTTAGCAGGTGTTTCTAGGGCGGTTGAAAGAGGCTTAGATGAAGACATCGTTCTTTATTTGAACCCTGTAGTTTTTAAAGATTTAAATGATGACCTTGCAGCCCTTAGAAGATTTGATTCTTCATTCAAAGAAGAAGGGATTGCAGGTAGTAAATCAATCAAATACTACGGTCAGAATGGAATTATCGACATTCAGCCACACAATTGCGTTAAGCAATCAGAAGCTTTCTCTCTTCCAATTAAAAAAGCCAGAAGAATCGGAGCAGTTGACATCACATTCAAGCGTCCAGGTGGCGGTGGTGATCAAATGTTCAGAGAACTTTCTGACAAAGCTGGTTTCGAGCTTAGAGCTTACACAGATCAAGCGGTGTTTATTGAAACTCCTGCTAGATGTGTCAAATTCACTGGCATCACAGTATCTTAATCCTTGGGGGAGGTTCGCCTCCCCTTTTTTTTAGAGGTAGAAAATGGCTCAAACGTACACGATAAACGGCGTTGATTACACGTTCCCAGACGTTGATGATTCAGATTGGGGGCAAAACGTCACAGATTGGGCCGGTGCTGTGTCCAGCTTCCTTTTGCAGAAGTCAGGCGGAGCCTTTACTTTAACCGCAGAAGTTGATTTCGGAGCAAATTACGGTCTATTAGCTAAAGATCTTTCTTCTAAGACCGCAGACCCTGCCAGTGCTGGATTCCTTCAACTTGCAAAGACAGATGTAATTGCATGGAGGAATGATGGGACCGATGGAGACATCAATCTCGCAAAGAAAGCGGGGACTGATGATTTGCTCCAGTTTAATAGTATTGACCTTGTTAACCTCTCAACGGCTCAAACTCTAACAACCAAAACACTAACAAGTCCCGTTATAAATACAGGGATTTCTGGTAGTGCAATTGACGATAATGCTAGTCTTGGTAGCTCTGCTACTAAGGTACCTACGCAAAATGCAGTTAAGTCCTATGTTGATGCCCAACTTGGTGCTTCGGATTTAGAATTCGAAGGAAATACCGGAGGAGGCCAGTCTGTAGATCTAAGTGGACAAACCTTTTCTCTATTAGGGGGCACAGGACTAACTTCAGCAGGAACTGCCCAAACGATAACCTTTAATGTTGATGCCGCCCAGCCTGGAATTACTTCCGTTGGAACTCTTTCCGCACTAACAGTTACCGGAACCACAACATCAGGAGCCTTTAGCGGTCCACTCACTGGCAATGTGACAGGTAACCTAACCGGAGATGTTGCCGGAGATTTAACAGGCTCTGTTTTAACTGCGGCTCAAACGAATATCACTTCCCTTGGGACTCTTTCAGCCTTAACTGTTACAGGAACAACCACTTCAGGTGCTTTTAGCGGTCCACTCACTGGCAATGTAACAGGGAACGCCTCAACGGCTACGGCTCTTCAAACGGCCCGAACTATTGGAGGCACTTCTTTCGACGGGACTGGGAACATAGCGGTCGCCCTGGCTTCAGCGGCAACGATTTTAGAAACGGCTCGAACTATTTCAATGACCGGAGATGTGACATGGTCATCGGGTAGCTTCGACGGCAGCGGAAACGTGACCGCAGCGGCTACTTTGGCGGCTAACCAAGCGAGTGTCACCACGGCGGCAAACCTTACAACAGTCGGAGCGCTTGCTGCCGGATCGATTGCTTCTGGCTTTGGAGCCATTGATAACGGAACTGATGGCATTAAGAGTAATGTAATCACGGCCACGACTAACATTGAGCTTGATCATCAAGGCTCAGACCCAGCAGCCCCAGCAGGGGGAGATGATGTAATATTATACGCAAAAACGAAAAAAGTTTATACGCGAGATGGAGCAGGAACAGTTACTGAACTTGGAGCTGGCGGAGGCGCTGGAGATGCGGATACAATCCAGCTAAAAACTGCCGAAGCTTCAGAGGGAACAGGCTCAGCTCCTTGGTACACAGGAAATGACCTCGTTCCAGGTGGTGGTGGATCTATAGGCGGAACATGGGAATTATCAACTTCCAATCCTCTTATAAATACCAACGATGCCACAAAAGTTTTTCATTACTCGAATGCAACATCTAATAGAAAAGGTGACTATTTTGAAATTGAATTGGATGTCCCCAACTATGCAAAGGGACACAATTTAGTTGTTCAATTATTTTATAGAACCGTTGGAGCAGAGGATACAGACTTCCTTTTCTTCGCAAGAGATAGAACAGCGGACTATTCAACTGAGGCAAATGGGGTCCAGTCAGCAACTAATAATGTTGTTGTAGATTCTTCCACCGGCTTTGCAGTTGGTGATAGGATTTGTTTCGAGGATTCTTCTAATGCCCGTCATTTTAGGTATGTAACCGCAGTTCCTGATAGTACCCATGTTACTTTTAGCGGTGCTGCCGCTGCCTTTGCTGATAATGCCGCTATTGTAACCAAATTCTTTACAGATGAACTCGACTATATTACAGCGGAAAATAATACAACAAATTATGAAGGAAAAATAAGAAAGTGGGCGTTTCAAATAAACGACACTACAACAAAAATCAGAGTTGGTTTTCTTTACGATAATAGCGCGACAAGTACGAATGAACTTTTCTTTGATCAGATACTTTTATCAAGTAACCAATTCTTGCAAGCTCAGACGAGCCTTCCTACCGAAAATTATTTTGTATCAGGAGGGCAAGTTCAAGCCAACGGTGTAAGTGGTAACACTACTCAAGGCTTTTACATCGGGTCTACCGAAACGCCCGATGTAAATACTATTAATAAGTTTGGAACAGTTGTAAATGATAACGAGATTGGTTTTAAATTTACTGCAAACCAAGACGTAATTGTTAACGCTAATATTTGTACCGCCAGGGCAGGAAATGCTTCCTGGACAAATATTGTAGCCGGACCTGACTCAGCTTTAACTAATGCCGATAGTGGCGGCTCAGCTTTTGATCCGTACAGAAAGGGTGCAAGTTATGTCCCTTCTAACGAACCACAATCTACAAGTGCAGAGTTTAGACTAGCTAAAGGTGAAGTCTTTAGGTTTATGACTACGGCAGCGGCAGGAAGGTATACCTCAAATAGCATTCCTACCATTGGCTTTAGTGTAAGAGCTGAAGTTTCAAGTTCTATCCTTCTTAACAGCCAAGATGAGATCTTTACCGATTGGCAAATTTACACTCCAAGCTTCACGAATATGGGAACACCTTCCTCCATAGAATTTTTTTGGCGTAGAGTTGGTGATCAAATGGAAGTTAGAGGTCGCTTTGTGGAAGGTACTGGTACGGCTGCAATAGCGTATTTACACATTCCTAGTGGCTACTCAATAGATGCTGGAAAACTTCCAGCATCGTCGGCTACTAATGCTGCGTGTGCTGTCGGATCATGGGGTAGAGATACTGCCTCAGTTGGAGGCACAAATGGGTTTATATTGTACGATGGTTCAACCAGCAGTGCTACTGGTGTTTCATTTAGCTTTAATAATAACACAGGAGGGTTTGCTCTAGACTCCCAATATGGTAGCTGGATCTGGGGTGGCGCTGGTATTGTTTGCACCTTTAACTTTAAAGTCCCCATCGCAGGCTGGACCTCAACTTTTAATCCAGTCCTTAGTATGCCGTTGGTTGATTTGGGTCAACCTGTTGAGACTTGGCACTCATTATTCAACGATAATTTTTGGGATGGCACAGGATCTCAATTCACTTGGGATATTTCTTTGCTAGAACGTTATCCAGATTTAGGTGGCGCTATATCAGATAGTAATCTTATAACAGTTTCAGATATAACCTCAGGATCTAACACCGTCACAGCTATTACAGCTAAACAAGACATTATTCTAACCGCTCAAATCGTAGGAGAAGTAACTAATACTGCTGCTGTTTACTGGTTTGATTCTAAAGACAATGTAGTTCTTAGGGATCAAGTTCAAGGCGCAAACGGACCTTTAACTTTCCCCATTACAGTCAACCTAAAGGCTGGAGACTATGTTTATTGTCAACATGAAGTTGCTTACACTAGAAAAGGTAATATAATAATCAATGCTCAAAGAGTCCAAAGTGGAAACATGGCCCACATTATTAAGCCAGCTGTGGCAATTTTAAAGGATGTTAAGGCTTATAATTCTCATGGGGGTGGTTCTTCAGCAGGGTGGAACACTAGAACCCTTAACACGCTTGAAGGAGAAAGTTGGTTTGTCACCAAAACTTCTGATACACAGTTTAAGATTAATGGCGGGATGTATAAATTATCCGCTAGATGCCCGAGTTATAAAGGTAGTCACCATTTTGTAGCCTTGTACAACACAACTACATCAAGCTATGTTCAACATGGCTCTGCTACCTACGCAGGAAGCACCCTAGATGTCACAAACTACTCGGAACTAGAAATAGCAAGCTTTAGTCATACTTCAGCCGATGATGTTTTTGAGTTAAGGCATTATATAACAAACGCCCAAGGCACTAATGGCCTGGGGTCTTTCACAAATGTTTCGGGCTTTGACAGCATTTATGCTGTCTTGAAAATAGAAAAACTTAAATAGGAATAATGATGGAAGAAATAAAAATGCCAGAGTTTAATCCTGAAACTCATAAATGGGATCGGGAAAAGAAAGAAGTTGTTCCTCTTACCCCAGAAGAGTTAGCTGAAATTGCTAGAAGAAAAAGAAAAGCTGACTTAGAGAAAAGGTTTCAACCTTTGGTAGCTAACAATGTCTACTACCAAAAAGCTTTTGGGGTCAGGATTAAAGAAATAAATGGTGAGAAACATGCTATTCATGAGAGTGAAGAAATAGCAGAGTGGGACCGTGACAACTTGGATGACTTCGAACAAAAAGTTTTGAAGTTGGAAGCTGCCAAGAAAGAAATGGACGAAGAAGAAGTTCGTGTTCGTCCTATGCTAGACAGGCGTAATGAATACAGAAAGATTGATGAGCTACTCTTGGAAGCTTTGGCAGAAAAGCAAGAGAACAAGGCTGGTAAGATGGATGAGTATCTCAGGCTTAGAGCAGATATTAAGACAAGGTTTCCTAAGTGAATGATGAAAAAGATTATGTTGCGATTGCCTATATAGTTTTAGTTTTTACAATTTGTAGTTTTATAAGCTTTAACGTCCCTTTAGATTGGTGAGGAAATAATGGACTCGAATATTTTAAAAGATTTGATCAAGAATGTCGGTAAAATGAAGCTCCCTAAAGGGAAGCCTAAAGCCGTTAGTGTTGAGGTTGAAAGCCTTGATGCTCAACCAATTCGGGAAGGTGAACAGTCATCAGATCCATGGCCAATGGTTAAAGAAAAGCTTGCAGCCGTAAAAGGTCAGGTTGATGAACTTGAGGCTTTAATCTCTGAAAGTTATTACCCAGGAGAGAAAGAAGAGCCACAGGAAAATCCAGGTCCACAAGAAATGGGGTACTAAATGGACAAGAAAGACCTTGCCGAACTAATTAATAGGCTTAGCACTCAATGGAAAAATGTAAGAGACTCTTCGTCAGACTACCATGGGGAAAACCTTTTGCAGGGTGTAGACCAGGGAGTGGGGTATAATAGAAGAATTGATATTGGGAAAGCTTTAAGGGAAGCCCAGCCATTAAAAAGAACCAGTCATCCAGGAGAGTTAGAGTTATTTATTAAGCCTGAAGAGGAACAGCTCGATAAGTTTGATCTTTGGTTAAAAGAAGCAACTAAGAGGTAATATATGGAAGTTGATTACACTATATCGACATTGATTGACTCAGTTAAGAGGCGTTGTAGTGTGCCAACAGCCCAGAGTCTTTTTGAGAATACAGATTTCGCCTCTCTTTTGAGTGAAGAAATGCAATCTGTTATCGTACCCCTTATCATGAGTGAGCAGGAAGACTATTTTGTTCACTATAAAGACTATTCAATTGATGGATCAACAACAGAGTTTAGGATTCCTGATAGAGCAATTGGGGGGAAGCTTAAAAATGTAGGTTTTTATAATTCTTCTGCTGACTCTTTAGATCTTAGGCCGAGGCTATCAATAGAAGATTATGGGAATAGAAGTGGAAACTTTGTTCATGATTTAACGGGTTATTATTTAAGAGACAATAAGATTGTTTTTAAGCCAGCCCCAACGAATGTAGGAGATAGCTTAAGGGTTTATTACTATAGAAGGCCGTCAAACCTAGTTCCTATTTCTGAGTCTGGAAAAATAACTACAATTGACACAGGAACAAAGCAAGTCACAATAAATACTCTCCAGACGTCTTGGGGAACATCAAATACGTTTGACTTCATAAGAGGTCGGGGGATGTTTCAAAGCCTTGGAGATGACCTTACTATTTCCGCTATTGAAAGTAACTCAACCCTTACGTTTACAGATGACCTCCCGTCAGACCTGGCCGTCGGTGATTATGTTTCTTTGGCTGGAAAAAGTCCGATAGCTCAAATTCCCTATGAGGCTCATCATCTTCTTTCACAGCTAGGGGCTATAAAAATAAATGAAGCTTTGGGGGATATGCAAGGTATGCAAATGGCCCAAAGTAAATATGATGTGCTTGTAAACGCAATGCTTAGATCAATAAATAATAGAGTAGATGGAAGCCCCAGAAAAGTTACAAACAGGAACGGGATCTTTACATCTGCGGGAGCGTTCTTCTAATGGCACAGCAACTTGATCTAAAAGCAAGAGGACTATTCACAAATCCAAACCCAATTGGGTCGGTCCCTCCTGGAGCTTTGGAGGTTGCTAAAAATGTTAACATTGACCAAGAAAACGTAATATCAAATAGAAGGGGATTTAAAACTTTTGGAACCGCTCTTACCCTTACAGGAAGTCAGGCCATTAACAGCCTTCACGCTTTCAAAGATAGACTTCTTACCCATTACGCTTCAACACTCGCTTATGATAGTGATGGAAGCGGGACCTGGGTTAGTTATTCTGGCTCTTATGCTCCACCTACTGGTGAGCAAAAAATTAAATCTGTAGGCGCTTCTGGCAACTTTTACTTTACGACAGATGCAGGAATAGGAAAGATTGACTCGTTAGCGGGCACTGTTGGTTCTGCTGGCGTTCCAAAGGCTTTGGGAGGGGAACCTACTCTTAATGCAACGTCAGGATTTTTTACCCATCACAATCAGGTAGCTTATAGACTCCTCTGGGGCTATGAAGATGCAAACGGAAATCTTATTTTAGGAGCCCCTTCGGAAAGGATGGTTATCCTAAATGAGTCAGGAGCAAGCAAGCAAGTTGATGTTAATTTCTCAATTCCTTCTGGAATTACTACTAGTTATTTTTACCAAATTTACAGGACGGGATTATCGGGCGGGAACAATATTGTTCCAAATGATGAAATGCAATTAGTGGCAGAAAAATATCCAACAAGCTCAGAGATAACCGCAAAATCAATTACTCACGTAGATAATACTAGTGATTCTTTAAGGGGGGCAACCTTATATACCTCTCCGTCTCAAGAAGGAATCGGCCAGGCAAATGAACAACCACCAATGGCCACGGACTTAACGTCTTACAAGGGACATCTTTTTTATTTCAATACAACATCGAAACAAAGATTAATCTTTACAATAATTGCTGTTAACGATGGCAATCTTGGCTACTACTCTGGGGTAACTGTCAACAGTGTATCAGGTAGTGATATTGTCGTAGCAAGTGCCGCCAATTTGGCAATTGGCCAACTGGTTACAGCAGCAAGCGGAATTGTTATCCCAGCAGGGACTACAGTTACAAATATAGTTGGAACTACGGTTACATTGTCGGCAGCAGTTTCTTCTGGGTCTTCAGGGACAGCCAACTTTTTCGACCGAGTGACTGTTGCAGGGACAGCATATTATGCTTACTCTAGTAATGATGTTTCAAACAACTATTTTAAGATCCCTTCAACGGGAACTCTTTCTGATGACATTGAGAGCGCAGCTAGGAATTTAATAAAAGTAATAAATGAAAGCTCTAGTAATACTACTGTATATGCTTATTACCTTTCAGGCGTGGACGACTTGCCAGGAAAAATCCTTATCGAAGAGAGATCGATTGGGGGGGCTGTGTATCATGGAACCTCATCAAAAGGATCTTCAATAAGTCCTGAGTGGGCAAACACAGGAACAAACTCTCCTTCTACGAATGAAGAAGCAAAAAATAGAGTTTATATAAGCAAATATCAGCAACCTGAATCAGTTCCAATTTTAAACTATATAGACCTGGGGTCAGCGGATAAAGAGATTTTAAGAGGAATTGCCTTAAGGGATTCTTGCTTTGTCTTTAAAAAAGACGGAATTTATCGAATTACTGGGGAAAGTGTCGGATCTTTTCAAGCAACACTTTTCGATAATACGGCCGTCATGAAAGTGAAAGAGTCCGCTGTTGAGCTTAATAATCAAATATTCTGTTTTTCAGACCAAGGGATTGTATCTGTTTCAGATTCAGGCGTTCAGGTATTAAGTAGACCAATAGAAGAAGATTTAAAAAAAATCCAATCTGTTAATTATCCAAACTTTGGGACAGCATCTTTCGGTGTTGGATATGAAAGCGAAAGAAAATACATATTTTATACAGTCACAAACAAAACAGATACGAAAGCAACTCAGGCGTATGTTTATAATGTTTTTACTGACTCTTGGACAACATGGGTTGGAACAAGAACTTGCGGAATTGTAAATCCCGTCGATGATAAATTATATCTTGGATCTGGAGATAGTGATTATAAGTATATTTATCAAGAGAGAAAAGCATTTGATATCTTCGACAATGCAGAGGAAGAGTTTTCAGTAACGATAAGCTCTTTTAGTGGCGAAAGCGTTGTTGTTTCAAGCCTGACTAATCTAGCCGTAGGGCAGACTTTATCTCAAAGCTCTACCAAAAAAGGCAAGATTACAGCAATCGACACCGACACAAGCACTTTAACGATTGACCGCACTATATCATGGGCAGCAGGAGCAGCAACGGCATATAATCCAATTGCAACACAAGTTAAATATGCTCCCGCACATGGGGGGAACCCTGGGATCTTAAAGCATTTCTCAGAAGTGGTTATGTTTTTCAGAGAAGCAGACTTCAAAACAATTAACCTAAAAGTTAGTAGCAATTTTAACTTAACAGAAGTTTCAACTTCCTTAACCCCAGTTGGGGCGGGAGATTGGGGCGTGTTTGCTTGGGGGTCTCAACCTTGGGGAGATGCTCCAATCGATCTACAACCAATTAGGACCTACATTCCTTTGGGAAGCCAAAGGGCCAGTTGGATAAGCTTAAAAATACAACACCAAGAAGCTTTAACAAAATTTGCGTTAGCGGGATTTAGTCTCTCGCTAAATGGTATGTCAACGAGGTTTAAGTAATGGCATCTTTGCCCCCTATTAAGAGGATTTCAAAAGAGGATATTCCTGAAGCTCCTTCTTGGGTTGAAAAAATTATTTATCCCGTGAATCTTTTCTTTGATTCAGTTTACAGGGCACTAAACGGGAGTCTGACAATGCCTGAAAATATAGTCGGGCAAATAAAAGAGATTAACTTCCAAGTCCCGTCAACTTATGACGGAACAGACACCTCAAAGTGGACTATTTTAAAGTTCCAGACCTCTCTTGGGAAACTAACTAAAGGACTCCAGTTAATGCAAATTACTGAGTCGGTCGAAACAGGGAATTTTGTCCCAATTGGGGAAGATGTCTTTATTGATTGGGAAGATGAAAATAGGATAATTAAGATCCATTATATAACAGGATTAACTGCTTCTAAGAAGTACAATTTAAGAGTTAGAATAGAGTAGGAGTTTATATGGCATATCTCAAACCGCAGGAAGAAGAAGTTCAGGGGCAAAAAACTGTCTTCGGCAGTCAGGGTCCAGGGATGGTCGGGGCCGGTGGCGGCGCGGGAGGCTTAGGAATAGCCGGTGGGTCCCCTACAGGGAGGACTCCATTTATCAATCCTGAAGAGTTCGCTGGGCAAAACATTCAAGCGGGACAGAGATTAGCAAGACGACTCGGCGAGCAATTTACAAAACCTGCTGAGCAGATTAGCCAGCAAATCGGAGCTGAGCAGGCAGCTTTTCAGAAACAAGCTGGAGCAACTCCTCTCTCTTTTCAAGATGATCTTTTAGAGAGAACAAGAACGGCACCATCGTTATTAGGTGAAGATGTAGCCAAACTAAAAGAAAGATATGGAACACAATATACAGGACCGGAGGCATTTCAAGCTTCGGCACAAATTACCGACCCACTAGGGAAACTTCAAGAAAGGGTCCAAACCTACGGGACACAAGCTGGACCTGGGACCGGCATTGAAAGAGAGGGTTTAAGGCAGTCTTTAATCGGGGAGATTATGAAGCCTGGAACAGGTGGCGGTAAAAAGGCTCTAGAAGAGTCTATTTTAACCTCTCAACCTGGAGCCTTAGATACGTTGTCACAAATCATTCAAAGGACAGGGAGAGTAGGTGGAGAGGCTCCTGCGACGACTTTACCAGGCATGGAGAGAATTCATTCTCCTGGCGAAAGACTTAGCCAAGCAAGAAAAGAAACGGCTGATTATATAAAGCAAAGACAGAAAGAAGCTGAAGAGACTCGTCGTCAAACTGGCGAAGCGATTGGGTCGGGCATTGGAAAGATTGAGGGAGATGTAAGATCCTCAATTGATGACTCAATTGCAGCAGCTCAAAGAAGAAAAGAATTAGTCCCTGAGTTATTTAGGGATGAATATACTACAGAAGAACAAGACCTAGCCAAAAGGCTTGGGATTTCTGATGAACAACAGGGTCAGGCCCAGACATACATGGAGCAACTCCTTAACCCCTATGAAAAGGGATTATTTGGAGAGGATTGGGAAGATCAAGGGTACACAGGGGAAGAAATATCTGGACTCGATTATTCTCAGATTGACCCTTTATCAAACCTTTTATCTTATAGAAGCCCAGAGGCTCTTTATACAGAGCAAAGTATGATTACCCCTGAACAGTCAGAGGCGCTCGCAGCTTTACAGGGAATTATCGGAGATCAGCCTTCAATTGCTAGGCAAGAAGATGCTCTCGGAGCAGAAGCCAGGGCATTACAAACTGGCAACGTAGAAGATTGGTTAGGAAACCTTGCCGGATTAGCTCAAAGTCAAAGAGGGCTTGGAGAGCAAAGACTGGAAGAAAGAGCCGCCGCCGAGGTTAAAGCTGAGCTACCTCCGCCACCTAGAAGAACTGGAAATTATGAAGCCGACAAACAAAGTTATCTTGAGTGGAGAGAGTCTCTTGAGAATCAAGCAAGAGAAGAAAAAGCGTTAGAGGATAAGCTCAATAATTATGATAAATATCAAGCTGCAATAGATGATTATGCTCAAGGGGTAGAGTCAGGAATGTACCCCTATGATCAAGGCATTGTAGATGGTCTTCGAGCTGTTCAAGGCGAGGAGCCTAGTTTTTTCGATAGATTAAAAAATGTAATGTGGGGCCAAGTATCTCAGGCGGAGCTTGCTAGAGAGCAACAAAGGCAGGTCACGGCTGATAGAGAGCGGAAAGCAGCCCTAGATAAGATTAGAACCCCACAGAATTACGGGGTTGGAAGCCCAGGTTCGTATACGCCAGGCGGAAAGAATTATGGCGGGACTATGAAAGGAAAAGACTCCGCTAAGGCTCGGAAAAAATCAGGCAGGAAAAAAGGTCAGAGTGGAAGGTAATTAAAGGAGTTTAAAATGGTTTGGGATGTAGTAGCAAGCGCAGCTTTACCACTAATAGGCGGTATTTTTGGGCCAAACATTGTCGGAGATACCGGAACTCCTGGAGAAGACTTCACTTCTGGGATTGATGAGCTTAGGGCAATTCAGATTCCTGGAGTAGCTGAGCAATTAGTGAACTGGGATGATTTAGTTCAGCAAGGAACATTAAGTCCTTTAGAGGTCCAAGAAATACAAATGGACCCGTCAAAGCTTCGAGACTTTGTGGCGACACCTGAGTTTAAAGAGGCGGCTTCGGAAGGGTTGGCTGAGCTTAGGAATATTGCTGAGAGCGGATTTTCGCTACAAGATCAAGCCAATATGGAAGAGATTCGTCGGAGAGTTGCTCAACAAGAAAGAGGGCAGCGGGAGGCGATTTTACAGTCAGCCCAACAAAGAGGGGTTGGTGGTTCAGGCTTAGAAATGGCATCTAATCTTATGTCCCAACAAAACGCTGCTGATAGAAGGGCTTTGGAAAATCTTATGACAGCGGCTAGGGGCGAAGAAAGAAGGCTTGGGGCATCTCAAGCAGCGGCTTCACTAGGTTCTCAGCTTAGGGGTCAAGAATTTGGCGAAGCTAGAACAATGGATGAGGCTGACAGGCTAATTAATCAGTTTAATGCTCAGATGAGTATGAGAAAAGCCGAAGGTGATGTTGGAAGAACTGAAAGGGCTCAAGCTCAGAACTTGGCAGAAAAGCAAAGAGTCCATGATATTAACCGTCAAAAACGGTATGAGGCAGATTTAAGAAATAAGCAGTTGATGCAGCAAAGATTCCAAAATGAAATGGCCAGAGGTGAAGGGATGATGGCCGGATATGGCGGGAAGTCTGGAGCTAAGAAAGCTGACATGGACAGAAAGTACAGATTGCTAGGCGGTGGTCTAGGTGGAGCAGGACAAATCTTGGGGGATTATTACTCTTCAAAGTACCGTCCAACTTATAGAGATTGGTCTAAAAAACAAAAAAAAGATGATGTGAATTAAAGGGGCGTAAATGAACAAAATTGATAGGTTGTTAAAAATAATGGATTCAAAGACAGGACGTGTTCCGTCTTCTTTGACTTCTCCTTCATTTGAAAGTTCTCCCCCGCCAAGGAATATAGGTGGTCGAGAGGCTCTTTACTTGCATAATATTGGAGAGCAACCTTTGCCGACGGGTCTCCCAGAGAATTTTTATATTCCGGCTAATGCAAACCAAAATCAGCTAGACATAGCTAAAGAAAGATATGAACCCTACACTCAAGACACTTTAAATAGAGTTATTGATTTAGTTGGAAAAGAAGAGGGGGGAAAAATTAGCCCTCAAATGCCTTTTTCTCCTAAAAAGGAAGGGGATGACCTTGTTAAGAAAGAGCCTAGAAAAAAGTTTGGCTCAGCTTCTGAAGGGTTTTCAGTTGGAGGTCAAGATATCCCTGGCGTTCCAACAGGTTTTTCTTGGGACGATTATGGTGAGGCGATCACTGAAGCAAAAGAAGGGATAACAGACTTTTTAAAAGGTGGAGAATATTTTCAATCAGCAAAAAAAGATATTGGGGATTTTTTTGGCACTTTAGAAGAAACAAGCAGCGGCAATATTGGGCAAAGTATTGGAATGGGGCTTGCTGCCCTTGGAGATGCCTTTGCTTTGGGCGGAGCTGGGAAAACTAGTTTCTTAAATAACATTATTAAAAAAAGGGATGATTGGGAAGATCGGTTTGTTAAAAGATATATGGCAGACAAAAAAGACAGGCTTGCAACAGAGATTGCGCGATCAAATATGAAAGCAAAAGGGGTTGATACTAAGATAAAGCAAGATTTAAAAAGCATCGGGTCTCCGGCTGTTAAAAAACGCATAAATACAATACTTAACAACAAGGATCCCGCCCTTAAAAATCTTAGAGATGTTATCGGCAAAGATCCGCAAGGGTATGCCTCTTCTATAAATCTAGAAGGTCTTTTGAAAGAAGAAAGGGATAATAAACAAATTTATAATATGATTCAAAGGAGCAAAAAAGGTAAAGAGCCTTACAGTGCAATGAGGTCTCAGGCTGCAAGAAACGCTTTTATGAATAGCCCTGTAAAACTTGCGCTTTTTAAAGCAATGTATCCAAGCGTAAAGCCAGAAAGTTTGACCGGAGAACAGTACGAAAAAAATTATGCTCCTTATGTAGATAAAAGAGAAGAGGCTCTTGGCGATGCCGCCGAAAGCAAAGAAGGGCTTAACTCAAAGACCGCTAGAAACTTAAGAGAAATTGTTGTCTCGGCTGATGAGATATATCAACTAATTGCAAGGCATAACAATATACCATTTATTGACCCTGAAAAAATTACTTTTGATACAGGGTCGGGTGAAATTATTGACAACAGTACAATCCCGCCAAGAAAGCTAGATCTCCCTATGCTTTCTCCTCAGGTAGATGGCTTTGGTTTTGGAAATTTTGTTGGATGGATAAAGTCAGCATCAGGGAAATCAGACGGGAAGCCGAACGAAGTTGAGTTTTTAGGCAAGTTGGAGGAACTTTTTTCAACTGATAGGGTTGAAAAAGCAGGGAAGTCCTTAACTGGCACAGAAGCAAAGTCGTATGCTAAAGCAAAACAGCAAGGCGTTTTTAAAAATAAAGCTAACGTAGTTAGTGCAATTAAAAGAATAAGAGATGGAGCAATGAGAGGGTTAGAAAACTCTGAGCGAGGGATTTCAACTCAAACACACGGGGATATTTATTTAGATACTAGGTACAAAGGTCAGAAAAAATTTCTGCCAAGGCATTTCAAAAAACCTTTAGTCAACTCTGATGGGAAAAGCCTTCAGGGCTATATAAATAAGCAAATGAAGCAAAATAAAGAGTTTGGAAGCTTTGTTAAAGCTAAAAAATTAAAATCCGCAGTTGCCTCATTGAAAAAAGATCCTTCTGCTGCCTATATTTTGAACAAAGTAGAAAAAGAAAAAGCTAATTGGTGGACAGATGGAAAAGGCCGATTTTCCAATAAAGAAGTTGAGGGTTGGAAGAATGGAAAAGATTGGAGCTTAACAGATATTTATCAAAGCATTCCTTTTATTAGTTGGGAGTAAAAAATGCCAAAGCAAAAACACTGGTCAAAAAGAAAGTTTGGACCCAAAAGATCCCCTGCTAATCAGGTGTCAGACCCTTTGATGGGAATGCTTAGAGAAAAAGGGACGTATATAAAGCCTGCCGAAAAAGAAAAAAAGCAATTCTTGAATCTTGTTTCTAAAGGGCCTAATAGATACGTTGATGATGAAATGGCTATGCGATTTTTCGGCGCTGCTGATGAGTACACGATGCAACTGGTGGATAATGTCGCCGATCAATTGTCTAAAATTGTAAACCTTGGTAACAAAAAAATAAAAGGACGCGATCTTGCTCCAGAAGAAGAGGTTCAGTGGGGCGATGCCATAAGAGAGTTTAGGGACATTTATGGGCATGAGTTTGAAAGTGCCGATGCGTTTGGGCGACATATTGCAAACTTTGCCGGGGTTTTTACTCCTAAAGCTTGGGCGCAAGGATTGTTTGGTCTTGCAGGGTCTGTAATTCATAAGCATGGCCTTAAAAAAGGTGTAAAGGTTCTTAGTCGCTTTGGTGAAAGAGCAGCTCAGGCGGTAAAGGCTGGGAAGGCTCTTGATAAAGATAAGGTAAAAAGTATTTGGACAACCTTAGGGGAAGGGCTTGAAAAAGTTCCTGGCAGTAGTATTTTTCAGGGGGCCAAAGTTGGCGCTGAGGCTGCGCTTTATAATGTAGCTTCTGAAGATGAAATGGCTAAATGGGATAAAATGAGCACTGGACTTGCAGCTTTAGCAGGAGGGAGCTTTCACAAGCTTGCTAAGGCGGGGAAAAGAGCAACTGAAATTCTGCCAAGAGCTGAAAAGGAATTAAGAGAAAGGGCAAATGAAATTTCATGGAGGCTTAACCTTAATGAAAAAACAAGAGATCGGTTAAGGCAAGTAGAGCGATCGTTCCTTAAAAACCCAAAAAAAGCAACTAAAAGTTTTAAAGACTTCCTTGAAGACATTTATTCTAATAGTTACGCCTTCAGAGATGTAGCAATAGACGCTTTGAAGTCTAATAAGTTTGATATTCCAGTTTCAAAAATAGCAATTCCTGTTAAGGGACAGATTAAAAGCATTGTTTTGCCGAACCTTTCTAAAGGGGAGAGATGGATTTTTATGGCCCTTTTAGACCAGGACTTTAATACAGCAAAAGCAGTTCAAGGTCTTGAAAACTTTATGACAAAAAAAATGAAAGGGAAGAATAGAGAGCAGTTTAAAAAGCTTCTTTCTCCTTCTCAGCTGTCGGGAGGGTCAGGGATTGAAACGGCTGTTAATAATGTTTTAGAAAAATATGAAGCCTTAATGAACCAAAACCCTAACAGTGCTCAAGCGAGCGTTTTGAAAGAGCTTGAAAGGTATAGAGATCTCTTACACAAAAGCCCGTTGTTTCAGCAAAAAATAAAAAATCCTGCTTACAATCCTAATGGCGTTGGCGATCAGTTAAACAAAGAGACTAGAGTCGCAAGTGAGTACCAAGTTAGAAATATCGTAAATGGGCTTAATCAGAAGGCGGACTTTAATAAAGAGCTGGCTCCAGGGGCCAACTCAGAATATATGGCAAGGTTTGGGCAAACAAGACACGATGTAAACGAGTATCTTAAAAAGAAAAATCCAGTTTTCTCGGATTTTATTACTCGGTCATCAAGCATAAAAGAAGTCCTTGAAGGGTCCCCGAGGAAAAAAACAAGAGGTGTATTTGAGCTTTTCGAAGTAACTCCTCTCGGGAGAGCAAGGGGTGACTCGCCAGGGTTTGGCCCTATTTTAGGCGATGAGAGAAAGACAATCCCTGATTTTGTTGGTCGTGTTAATATAGACAACCCTGAAGCCACTGAAACAATTTTAAGGGAGGTTGTTTTTGGAAACAGAAAATCATCCTCTGAGGCTGCAAAATCATTTAAAAAACTCGTTAGCTTGTTTGATCCTAACGTCTCTGAAATAAGATATAAAAGGATGGCTAAAAATGTAGAAAAAGCAATGTTAACAGAAGCTTTGACTGATCCAAAAGCGGCCCAGGCTATTTTAGACGAATTACAAGACGATGCAGCTAATTTAACAAAATCTATACTTAAAAAAGAAGAACTTCCAGAAGAAGGATATCCTGCTTTAGGAAAACTTATTAAAACTGTGGCTGTTTCTAGTGGCGCGGGATATGCGGGCGGGGCACAGTTTGGCCCTCCTGGGTCAGAACTTAAAGTTGCAATACTTACTGGGATTACTGGGGCTTTAAGAGAGATTCAAAAAAACCAAAACAAAGCAGGCGCAAAGGCTTTTTTTAAAGGCGGTGATGCATACGAAGGTTTAAAAGATATTATGCTTTTAGAAGATCAAATAAAAGATGTTCAAAAGGCTTATGCATCTGGAGACTGGTCTCAAGTAAACAATGCTTTGCGGACTTGGGGGGTTGGTAATCAAGCTATTGATAAAGTTTCTAGAAAAATGGCTAAAACAAAAGACTGGGCAGAAAAAATGCCAGGACTTAAAGGGGATATTTTAAGAGGTGGGATAGATACAGTTGGAAGGATGACTAGGGTTGCACCAATACAAAGAACGATAAAAGGGCAAGAGCTAGGGGAAAAAAGAGAAGGGAGAGCACAGGAAGAAGAGGTAAACACAATGTTAAACTCTTTCGGAGACGCTCCAGTAGACACTCTTTCTGACGACAATTTAGAAAGGAGCCCCCAGGCAATTGAAGAAACTTTTCCTCCAGTTCAAGAATCTATCTTTACCCCTGAAAAAGAGACTCTTAGACCAGAAGAATTTTCCGATCGTTCTCAGGCGCGCGGGGAATTTTTAGAGCCTGAGGAAATTGAGGAAACTTTTACTACCGAACTCCAAGATCCAGAGGCTAAAGACAGAGAAATGAGAAGTGAAAGAATCAACTCTTTTCTTAAGCAGCAAGGGGCTTATAAGCGCTCTAAGCGTAGGAGGCAGATTGGATAGCAAAGCATTCTTTAAAGCATTCCCATGCCTTTCAAGCCTTAAAGAGAAATTGGATTTTATGGGTGTCAAAGTTGAGTTTGAAGAAAAAGAGAATAAGATTTTTTGTTTTGTTATAGATGGCCCCTTTAAAATGGGGGCCCCTGGAAAAAGTTTGGAAGAAGCGTTTGTTAAGGCGGCTAAGTGGGTTTTACCTAAGCCGATTAATTCTTAGCCTTCTTTCGTCTGGATTCCAAATCTTTAAAAGATCTAGGTTTAGATTGTATAAATCCACCAATGATTTCCGTTGCTGTAGATTCCATTTAGGAAACATGTCAACGTCGTAGGGACTAGAATTTCCCTCTAGTCTCTGAGTTAGTTCTGTTAGTCTTTTTTCGAAAAAATTAACCATCTGATTTTTTGTCGACTGGTAGCTCATATATTTTTACCTTTAGCAGGGGACCTTCTTTCTTTTTTCTAAAGCTCTGTGTTACTATCCAAGGCCCTGTGATTTTGTAAGTATCATCTAAAATAATACTAGAGTGAATAAGTCCGTCTATAGCAGGCTTTAGAGAGGCAACTAGCCCGTCATAATCTAACATTCTATAAAAGCACCGTTCAACCTCAATTCGACAGCGAGGCAGGGGACTAGGAGGCTCTTTCCCTTTTACTTGATCTTGAATGAGTTGATACCACTCTTTGAAAATTTTATTCCTTACATGATAATGAGTTCTAAAAGTTTTGTTTAGGGATGGAGGAATTTTAGGGATTTCAAAAAAAATCTTGTAAATAACAAACTCACTAGTTAGAATTTTCCTAGTGCTTTTTTTGGCTGCATTATTTAACTCTAGTTGAGTGGGGACCCAACATCCAAACTTCTCCACGTTCAAAATATTGGGTCTTCACTCTTCAGGAAGCTTTTATTAAATTGTGATAGCCTTTAATTTCAAAAGGTCTCTCTTCTTCTTTTAAAACTTTATAATCTCTAATTTTCATAAGTCGACAAGCTTCCTCTTCAGTCAAGCCTTTTCTTTTAATATCAGCGAATAGGGCTTGCTTGGCGAGCTGAAGAAAGTCCGGCTTCTTTTCTTTGAAGGTGTCTCTTGCTGATTGCCCATCATCGTCTGCACTGGCCAGATTTAGAACCGATTGCAATGCATATCTACGATAGTAGGTGACTAAGCTTCCGTGAGCCTGACAGTTTTTACCTATATCGGGTTTGTCAGTTATTTTACTAGTAAATTCTGAGCAAATGTATTGCCCTGAAATATGTTGTAACTGCGTAAAGACGCCGATGCCCCCATCGTCTGAATTGATGGGGAATTGTACAACACTAAGCCCGTTGTCGTTTAGCGGCTCCTGGATAGCTTTAAGGATTGCTTCAAGGTTAGTGTAATCGTAACCATATCCTTTTGCGTTTTTCTTAACACCACAAATGGCTCCTTGAAACTTACAAAGAGCTGCCGCCAGTTTGTCAATGCTTTCTGATTTCTGAACTTTCATACTTCTTTCCTTCTGGCAAATTGCACTTTATAAGATTCGTTTATAAAAGCTTGTAGAGTCTCAAATCTCTTATAGATCCGGTTTCGTTGTGTTTCCGTTAGTCGAATAGAAGTAGTCATTTTCGGAACTTTCTTTTTAACTTTTCTCTTTCTCACTTTTTACCCCTTTTTTCTTTAGCTTGATATAGTTTAAGAGTTTCAAAAACGGCGTCCATGCCTTTCGTAATCCGTCCGTTTCCGAGTCGGTAGAGTAGCTCTTGATTTTCTCTATCTACCATCACAACGATCTTGACCCTATCTTTCCTCGATAGGGCCCGTTGAGCTTCTTTTTCAGTCTTATCAATTGCAATCATTCTAGCTCCTTCTGAGAAAAGACGAGATCAAACCGGCTAAATGCCGCGGGTTTAAACTTTTTATTTTTACCTGCAAAGCAGTCGACCACTGTCATGGTGAAAGTGTCGAGTTCAGCTTTTTCCAGATTAAGCGCTAGAATCTCATCTACTAACTTATCTTTCTCTTTATAAAGAGCTTTAGCCTTCTCTAGTTGCTCAGTTACTTTTTTTGCTCGCTTAATCAGTCTTTCGGTTTTTCTGTTTAACATTGTTTTTCCTTTGGTTCGTTATTGATAAACCCGTTTTACTCGTGGGTTAAAAATTTGTCAAATAATATTTGTTAAAAAAAGTATAATTTTTTTTGACATAGTTTTAAGATACATCTAACCTTTTCGAAAACAGGGAGATAGTTATGTTTTGGAAAGTCGAAAAAAGGATTGCAGATTTTTTTGAGAGTCCCCTCGTAGCGCTTGTCTTAGCGGATTTCATGGGGAAAGAAGCAGTTTTAAAGAAGTCTAAGCAGCTTCTTTCAGGCGGGTGGTTTTACTATAATGTTGTTGATATCGAAAAGAATTTATTCATCGGTAGAGCACTAAGAAGAAAAATCGTTAAGCGTTTAGAAGCAGCGAAGCTTATCAAGTTAAAAAAAGAAGAAAGCACATTTTTGAACCGGACACACTACAAGATAAATCATGCTGCAGTTATAGCGATTGCCGAGGGGTCATTAGTGACCCCACGAGGGGTTAATGACTCCCCTGCTAGTGAGGTCACTAGTGACCTCACTAGAGGGGTCATTAGTGACCGCACCTATAAGAATAAAGAAATAAGAAATAATAATAAGAATAACCCTATAGTCCCTAGCCAGATTGTTGAGCTTTGGAATGAGGTTATAACATTTAAGCGGGCCATGGGATTAACACCGAAAAGAAAGAAAGCTATCGAATCCCTTCTAAAAGACTTTCCAGATTTAGCTAAGTGGAGAGAAGTTTTCTTGATAGTTGAAAACTCAACATTCCTAAGCGGAAAAACTAAACAGCCTTGGAAAGGGTGTAACCTGGATTGGGTAGTGAACCCCAACAATTGGATCAAGATTATTGAAGGCAACTACAGCGACGACAAGAAAGAAAGCAATAAAAGCGCAGCTTTGAAGCTGATAAGCAACTTAGGAGGGAAAGACAATGGAAACTTTTAGCCAAGAAGACTTAAGAAACTTGAGCCCAGAAGATCAACAAAAGGCCGCGGTCATAGCAATTTGGTCAGCTAGAGCAGACGTTTACGGCCAAGATCTTAACGAGAAGCAGCTAAAGAAGTTTTCAGACTTAACAAACCATTTTCAGCCAAAAACTCTTATTAAGCTCTTAGATGCCCATATGACATCAGAGTGGGGTCATCGTATGCCAACGCCTGCAGATGTGTTTAAGATGGCCAAAAAGGGGTTAAATTTGCCCTCTGAGGACGATGCTACAGAGATAGCAAGCGAGATTATCCAGGCTGTAGAAAATAATGGGTATTGGGTCAATGCGAAAGAATTTGCTGAAAAAGAAAAAGAAGCTGAAAAAGAATTGAGCGAATTAGCCTGGAAAGTTGTTGAAAAATTGGGTGGATGGGGGGCTGTAGTAAGGAATTTACAAAGTGTCGGCTCAGCTAGAACGACTTGGATAGCTCAAACAAGAGATTTAATAAAAAGTGTTATTAGAAACGAAAATAAAAAAATTGAAGAAAAAGTTTCTGGTATTCATTTAGAGCTAAGTGATTTAAAATCTCTCTCTTTAGACTACTACAAAAAGGAAAGACAGTGAACAAAGTTCTTCTATTAGGCCGTTTAGGCAAAGATCCTGAAATCAAAGAAACAAAACACAAAAGCAAAATGGCAAAATTTTCGATCGCCACAACCGATTTTGGAAAAGGCGATGATGGCCAAAAGATTGAAAGAACCTCTTGGCATAATATCGTTGCTTTTAACCGCCAGGCTGAGACATGCGCTCAATACCTCTCTAAAGGCTCTCAGGTCGTCATAGAGGGGAAGTTAGTGCATAGATCGTGGGATGGCGATGACGGCAAAAAGAGGTATGCGACCGAGATCCACGCTTTAGTCGTGACTTTTTGTGGAGAAAAGAAAAGCTCTTCTACTAAGTTAGAAGAAAAAGAGTTTGTTGTTACCGGTGAGGATATGCCATTTTAGAGCTTTTAACTCAGTCTTTTAAAGTAATAGAGAAAGTTGTGGGGCTTGTCCCCACACTCAAGAAAAGTTATTATCGTAAGAAGTTCCACAGACTACACAAAGAAATCTTAATCGAGCTGAGGAAGGCCGACCATGAAAAGATTGACAGTAGGATTGATGACTTGTTTGACGATTATAAGTTGCTCCTCAAGCACTTTAGCGAAGAAGTTAAAGACTAGAGCGTTTAACAAAAGAACTTACCGTTTTTGTTCACCTGTAGAAGTCAAAGAGCCATGGGGCAAGTTGTGTTATAGGGTGTGTTCTAGGTCTATCATAAGCCGATGCATGAAAACCAAGCTCATAATAGAAGACTTAAAAGATCCTGAAGTTCATAAGAAATTTTTATTCGGTTCTTTTATAGCACGAAAGAGAGCGAGTGACCCCGCTAGCCGCTAAATCTCCAAAATCTGATTACGTTTTTTTTTGCTGTGTTCCTACCGTTTTTTTGGAGGAGATAGAAGCGAAGAAAAGAAGGGCCCAAAGTCGAGCCCGTTGCTTAGGAGAAATTGAATGTTAATAATATTTAACATATAATATAGAGATGGAAAAGGAATTCAGCGAAATTCTTGTTTTAGTAGAAAAAATTGGATTCCCAATAGTGTTTTGTTTAGTTTTTATTTTCAGACTAGATGCTAAGATGCAAAAATTGATTGATTTATACTATAAACTTCTGATTCACCTAAAAGAAAAAGATAAATGAGTTTTTTTGTATACTTTTTTTTACTTTTTTTGCTGTTCTTGCCTTTTCTTTTAGAAGGCGCTTATAATTTTCATCATCAAAAGTGTGAAAAATCTCTCAAGGACTTGAAAGATAAGAAAAATCGATAAAATCATTTGCCATTGCTCAGCATCCGACAAAACAAATCATGACAATGTTGAAATTATTCGAAGTTGGCATCTAGCTCGAGGGTGGGACGATATAGGCTACCATTATTTCATTCAACGCAATGGTAGTCTTCAAATTGGCAGGCTAATAAGCAAGGCAGGGGCTCACTGTTACGGGCAAAATAAAAGCTCTATAGGAATTTGCTTAGCAGGGAATGGGGACTTTACAGAATTTCAGTTTAGAACGCTTAAAAGTCTGTGCTTAAATCTTTGTGAAATTTTCGAGCTACACGACGCAGATATTTACCCTCATTGGTATTTTAACAAAGACAAGAAATGCCCAATTTTCGGGCTTGGGGAGGTAAGAGACCATGTCGAACGCAACAGGAATAAAAGAGATTAGAGAAGTTTTAGAGGCCGTTTTATCTGAGAAAGGGTTGGTTGGTCTTTTTTTAAAAGCTTTTAAGGATGGCGCTCAGACTCAGGATGCTATGATGATCTTCAGTGATCTTATGAGTAACCCAATTTACATGAAAGCCATCGCCGACATTTCTAAGGTAAAGATGGAAATGAAAGACCTAGATTTAAACGAGGGCTTTTTGTTGGCCCAGGATGTCTTGGCTTACACTCAAGACATCATTCGACTGGCTACAGAAGATGACTCAGTTTAGACAAGACGTTTTAGCATGGGTGATTGCACTCTCTGGGAGTGCAATCGTTGTTGGGTTGATAGAAGACTTAAAAGATAACGTCGAGTATGCAGAAAGCTTTTTCTATAAAGTCATGCAGTGGCTTTTCTAGAGATATCTCCAGAGCGTCCTCGAAGTTTTGTTGATAGTCGCTGAAAATATCCTCAATCCCATGAGCCCAAAACTTATCAAAAACTTTGTCAGTGTCTTCTTCTCCTAAAATTTCTGCGTAATCATCTAAAATTTCACTTTCTTGTTTAAGTCTAAAAGAAAAAGTGGAGTGCTTTTCTAGCATCCACCGACTTTTCCTGCTAATTTTTGTGATATCTGTAAGCTTTTTACTTTCAACACAGAATAGGAACTCCCTTTTAGCAAGTTTCGTCGCGCACATGTCGCTTATCCACCACCTGACGATTTCGTCCGGAAAAGCATCGCGAACAGACTCCAAGATTTCTAGCTTCGATCTTTCCTTTATCTTTAAAATGTCCTTTTTCATTATCTCTCCATTTAAAAAATATTCTTGTGATAGACTTCTTACAGATTTTACAGATAAATTTCTCCGAATTCTTCTTGCTCAACATATTTTTTCCTACTCAAGACCGTCACCAAACTTTCTAAAATCTTCTCAAGACTTTTTTTTGTTTCTCTTTGTGTGAGAGTTTGAGTAACAGCGTGATGTTTTTTGGGATCGACGACGTCAAGTCGAACCCCTCCGCATTGGATATTAACATCTAGCTTCTCATCTGGATTCATGACACCATGTTCTTTCATTTGCATTTGTAACATTGATGCTAGGTACTCTAATCTTTTAGTTGTCGTTCTCATCTCTTTCCTTTATCCTTTTTTTTCATCATGTTTTGAGGTTTTAGGTTAAGTTAGGGACGCTGAGCAGGTTTTAACTAAAGGTGGGCGCCTTTTCCCTGTTCAGCTCTTTCTAGCCTTTTTAAAAGTTCTTCAGATGTTTGTAGCGCCTCAAAAAAAGCAAGATTTCTCTGAGTTCTCATCTCTAACTGCAAGCTTTCCAGCTCAGTTTTTACTTTTGTTAACCAGTCCAAAGTCTCTTTAAGCTCTTTAGTCTCTTTAGTCTGTGTTTCCATATCCTTTTCTGGTAATTTTATTCCCAAAAACTCCGCTTTTATTTCAGCTTGCTTATCCAAAGTTTCTTGAAATTCTTCAGTCTGTGTCTTCATATCTTTCCCTATTCAAAAATTTCCGCATAAATCCAATCAAATTCGTCACTTGTAATCATTCCGTTATCGAAAAGGATCATCATAGTGCTCCACGGATCTTTTTCAGCTTTAATTTGATTGATGAAATCGGTTTCCATGTCTTTCTCCTTATAAAATTAAGGGGCTTTCGCCCCTGGATTGATTGTCAGTCTCTTCTCTTGTGGTTTTCGATGTGCTGAAGAATCTCTTCTTCAGTTCTCATAAAGCCTGTAATTGTCATGATGTCTTTGTTTTGATTTTGGGGTTCGTTTTGGACTTTGCTTAGGATGTCTAGTAGTTCAAATCTTCTTTCTCTGGTCATGATGTCTTTCCTTTAGTCATTGCTTGTTTCGTTGTCTTTCAATGAATACATGTATAGCAGCCTCTTTTTAAAAGTGCAACTATTTTTATCAAGAAAGTTGTAAAGAATATCTTTTTTTTCTAACTGCTTGCATAAAAGGAGAGATAGCCTTAGATTTGTAGTACAAAAAAGGAAGGAAGATGGAAAAGAAAGAAAGAGAAGAGATAGAAAGGCTTGTGGAGCTTAGTAAAGAGGTTATCAGCAAAGCTTTGCATATCGGTGATAATAGTAGTGCTGTTAGCTTGGTTCTGCAATTTCTGGACAAGCTTAAGACAGACTTAGGAGTTAGAAGTGGAGAAAAAGAAGGTAAAAAGAGTAAGAAGAGAAGTTAGTTTTCTTCCTGTGGACGTTAAGAGCTCAAAAGTAACCGTTGTTGGGCTTTTAGAAGCTAAAGATGGGCTTTTCTATCCAATAGAAACTGAAGTCGATCTAAAGGCTTTTAAAGAAGAAGATGTGCGGCTAGGTAAGGCAGACCTATATCAACTAGGCCTAGATAGATGTGAGACTGCTCTTTTAGGAGCTAAGCTTACCAGAAAGAACTAGCTTACTTACGAGAGGTCACTAGTAACCCCTCGATAGGTCACTATTAACCCCTCGACAGGTTAGTAATGACCCCTCGACAGAGAAGGATACACATGAAGTTACATAAGATGGATAAGGACAAGCTTTTTAATAGGGTCATCGACGTAGCTCTATTAATCTGTGTCCTGAAGGTAGTTTTTATCGGGCCTTTGAGTTTTGAGGCCGTTGGATTTCTAATTGGACTCACAGTTATTTGGACCCCCCATGCTTACCTTACAAAAACAAAAAACGATAATTCCCACTCCATATCCCATGCTAATAAAAAGATCGAGACTCTAACCTCTTCATTAAACACCCTCGCATTGAGGCTTAAAGAGGTCGAAAAGCTCTCTCAGCAAACAGCTAAGGTTCAAGGACTTACCAACTTAAATAGGAAGTTCACTCTCTAGCCAGAGCCTCACTTCAAAGGGGTAATATGGGATTAAGTGATCGAAGAAAAGGGTTAGTCGACAAATACTATTATATATTATTCCAGACTCTCCCAAGTGAAGATGAAACCTTAGCTGAGGTTTTAGCGGATATCTATGATCGAAATCCTCTGGTTTATGATTGGATCTACGATGATCTTAGGTTCAGTGATGAACATGTGGATGCATGGATGCTTAAGGAGGAGTAAGGCGCGTTAAGGAGAAATAATGTACAATGTAGTAGGTGCGGGATTGAACCGTCTAAAAAAGAAGAAAGAATCCCGATCTGAGGTACATATGATCGTGAACGGGAAAGTTTTGCTTAATATCATTCGTGAGGATGGACCTAAAGAAGATTTTGATGATCCTCAAGAATACGAGAATGATTGCTTTAATGTCGCAAAGCTCCTATTGTTTTTATTAAAAACTGGCACCCTAAGAGATTACTTAGGCGGAGAGGAAGACCTAGAAGTTGGAGTTGAGATAAAGAATCAGATAAAGAGGGCGTGTAATATTTACGGGATAAGACTATGAACGATTTAGAGGATGAACTAGTTCTGCAAAAAGTAGCGCATAGGCTGCTGGAAAATCCTAAAGAAAATATCAGATCTTCGGTTTTGATGGATTACGTTTGTAATCTAGCAGGGTGCTCTAGATCTAAGGCAGGAAAGGTAATATCTGAAGCCAGGAAGCTTATATCTAAAGATTTGGCTGAAATAAGAGATGAACAAGAAGCTATTATTATAAATAAAGCATGGGCGATACATGATTCGGCCATGGAGAATAAAGATTACAGAGCGGCGATTCAGTCTCTTAAGCTTTTGGTAAATGTGCTTGGGCTTGAAAGAAAAGCTCTAGACATTAATCTTAATAACACCCCCACAGGCTTAGAAGACATCGAAACAACTGTTCTTTTAAAGTCGGTGGGATATGAGGAAGAAGCTTCTTAAAAATAAGATTATAGAGATTCGAATCGAAGAAAAAACCTATAATCGAATAAAAAAATTGGCTCATAGACATTCTAAAGGGTCTGTTAGTAAATTCCTTAGAGGAATTATAAAGGTATACCTGAGTAATTATGCAAGAATCCAAAAAGAAAACGAAAAACAAATCGGCCAAGCTGAAAGACGTACAGAAAGAGTTATGGCGGCGAGGCTCTTTGTCATGGAAGCTGAAGGGGAGCCAGAAGCTGATTGAGACTGCCTATAACAAGGTAAGTGGAAAGCTTTTTGTCTCTAATTGCTCTCGAAGGTTTGGGAAATCCTTCTGGGCTGCTGCCAAATGCTTAGAGGTTGCATTAGGGAAACCTAAACAGAAGATTAAGTTCGCTTCTGCTTTCGCAAACGATATGGAAGAAATTATCATACCTGCATTTAATTTCCTTCTAGAAGATTGCCCTCCAGAGATAATCCCAGAGTGGCAAGTTTCAAGAAAGAAGTTTTTCTTTAAAAATGGGTCTGAAATACAATTAATAGGGTTAGATAGAAACCCAAATGGGCCTAGAGGACAGTTTTGTGACCTTTTTATTTTTGAAGAAGCTGGTTTTATTAACCGCCTTGATTATTTATACTCTGCTGTTGTTATCCCCATGTTTAAAGGAAGACCTGACGCTAAAGCAATAATGATATCCACTCCTCCTATTTCTCCAGCTCACCCCTTCCAAATTTTTTGTAAAAAAGCTGAAAGAGAGGGGGCGTATGCAAAATTCACAATCTATGAAGACCCAGACATAAAACAAGAAGAAATTGACGAGTTAAAAGCTGAATGCTTAACCGAATCTGACTGGCTTAGAGAATTTATGGTTGAATTTGTCATAGATTCTAACCTTGGAATCGTTCCTGAGTGGAAAAATGAAAACGTCCAGGCGTACAATAAAGACGAATATTGGCAATTCTACCACAAATATGTCTCTATGGATCTTGGAGTTCGGGATAAAACAGCGGCATTATTTGCCGTTTATGACTTTTTAGAAGCAAAATTATTCATCTTAGATGAAATGATTATGGCCGGACCTAAAATGACTACCGATAAGTTAGCTGAGGCGATCGCTGAGAAAGAAGGTTCAACATTTGGAAACTCTCAGGTCTATAGGCGGGTTGCAGACAATAACAACCTTTTACTTTTACAAGATCTAACAACTTTACACGGATTAACTTTCTCCCCAACTACAAAAGGGAGCCTTGAAGCCATGGTTAACCGACTAAGGTTGTGGGTGAAGCAGGGTAAGATTGTCATTTCTCCTAACTGTAAAGAACTAATCGGATGTTTAGAAACAGCTATTTGGAAGAAAAATAGGAAGGAATTTGACAGGAGTCCATTATACGGTCATTTCGACGCTTTAGCCGGATTAATGTACTTGGTTAGAAACGTACGGGAAAATGTCAATCCTATCCCTGCTTTATATAATTTATCACAGGAACACGACTATTTAGAAGAAAAACAGAACTATGAAACAACTCAAAATGTCAGTATGATAAAAAAGATGTTTAGACTCAACTAAAGGAAGCGACATGGAAAAATATTTTGCCGCAAGGAAGACTGAGGAAATCGGCTCTGTTCTTTTAAAGAAAACAGAACAGTATTTTGAATTCCTTGCCGCTACAGGGAGATATTCCCTACTAGAAAGGTCATACTTTCAATATTTTAGAGCATTAGATCACTTGGGGCAGCTATATAAGGCTGGCCAAAGCCACGAATTTACAAAAATATCAGTTAATCACTTTAGAAACCTTTTGCAACATTTGTTGGTTATGACTACAAGTCAAAGACCTGCATTTGAAGCCAAGGCAACTAATAATGATTACAAGTCTCAAGCCGAGTGTATCCTTGCGCAGGGTTTGCTTGATTATTATATGAGAGAGAAAAGACTTGAGAAACATTTAAAGAAAGCTGTTGAAACATCTTTATGGGCAGGTGAAGGTTACATCACTTTAGAATGGGATGCCTCAGAAGGCCGTGAGTATGGGGCTGACGAGGGAGAGTTAATACGCGATGGTGATATCGTAGTAAAAAACTTTGGTCCACTAGAAGTAATATTTGATGTTACTGTTCAAGATACTGCAAAAATAGATTGGTATATTATAATAGAGTACAAAAATAGACATGAGCTTGGAGCCAAATATAAAAAGTTTAAAAAACAAATTGCAGAAATAGGCCGGACAGATATAAGAGATAAGTTCTCTCAGAGACTTAGCTTAAGTGAGTATGAAGACTCAGATCTTATTCCTGTGTACACGTTTTATCATAGGCCGACATTAGCAGTACCAGGCGGACGTATTGTTGAAATGCTTACCCCTGAAACCATACTGGTTGATAATGAATTACCATATAAAGAAGTCCCTGTTTACAGGATTGCACCTAATGAACAAGCACAGAGCCCTTTTGGTTATTCTGTCGCTTTTGATCTATTACCTATGCAGGAAACACTCGATGGACTCCATTCCACCGCAGTCACCAATATTTCTACTTTCGGGGTTCAAAACATTGCAGTCCCCATGGGAAATAACAATCCTGTGGTAGCTGTTGAGGGTGGATTGAACATGATTGAGTTTGATCCTCAGTTAGGTCCGCCTCAGCCATTACAATTGGCATCAACGGCCGCAGAGACATACAGTTACATGGCAAATATTGAGGCTCAGATGGAAACGCTCTCTGGTGTAAACTCTGTTTCTAGAGGGAATCCAGAAGCCTCTCTTAAATCAGGAGCTGCTCTTGCCTTGGTTCAAAGTATGGCCATACAATTTGCATCAGGATTACAAAGTTCTTATGCCTCATTACTAGAAGATGTCGGAACAGGAATTATTAACGTCCTACAAGAATATGCCTCTACTCCAAGAATCTCTATGATAGCAGGGAAAAGTCAGAGGAACTTGATGAAAGAATGGACAAAAGAAGACCTTGCAACCATTAGTCGTGTAGTAGTCGATATGGGGAATCCATTAAATAGAACAACGGCAGGGAAAGTTAATATGGCGGAGCAGTTAATTCAAGCTCAGTTAATTAAAAACCCTGATCAATACCTACAGGTTATCAATACAGGAAGGCTCGAACCGCTTACCGAGGGCATTGTTTCTGAAAACCTCTATATTAAGAATGAAAATGAAGATATGCAGGCAGGAAAAGAAGCTAGGGCCATATGGACAGACCAACACGCTCTCCACATTATGGAACACAAGACACTCCTGGCAAATGCAGAAGCTCGAAGAGATCCGGCACTTCTAGAAAGAGTCTTCTCTCACATACAAGACCATATAGAACTTTTACAAAACACTCCTCCAGAGAATCTAATGATGACAGGACAGCAGCCAATCGCTAACCCTGAGATGATGATGGAAGAGGGGGCTGAGGGACCGCCAGAATTGGGCGAGGATCTGGCCGCAAATAATCCCGTACTAAGGGAAGCTAGTAACGTGGGAATGCCAAATATGCCTAAAAACCCCTTAACTGGGGATACGTTTAATCAAGCCACAGGCGGTTTATAAAAGGATTTTAGAATGAGTGAAAGTGTAGAGAGTGCTGGAGATTCATCATCTTCAAGTGAGCCAACAGCAGAAGTCGGGGGGAATGAACGAGTAGTCGCAGAGACCTATCCCCTATTTAGTCAGGAACAGTTAGGGGAAGTTGCAGGGGTTGACTCTGATCCCTCAGAGCTTCATAGACTTAAAGTGTCTGGAGAAGAAAAGCGGGTTCCTTATGATGAGCTAGTAAAAATGGCTCAAAAAGGAGAGGCGGCAGATCAGAAATTCAGAGAAACCGCTGACATGAAAAAAAGATTCACTTCCTTAGAGCAGGAAAATAATGAATTAAAACAAAGCACTCAAGCTTTAATGAAGCAACTAAAAGACGATCCATTCAGCGTTCTGTCTCATGAGTCTCTTGGTCTTGATTTAGATAGCCTTCTTTATGATAAAATGAATGAGAAGATGGAATACGAGGAGATGGACGAATATGAAAGGGAAAATCACGATCTTAGGCAGCGACTAGAAAGGTATGAGACCCAAGAGAAAAAAATCACAGAAGAGAAAAAACAGACTGAAAGCATGGCTAGACAAAACCAGTACGCAAATAATATTGCGGCAGCCTTGCAGGAGGCAGGAATCTCTCCTACCCAAGACACAATTAGAGTTGCGGCGAGCCATCTATATCAATCGTCAGCCGAGACTGGTTATCCCACAATGACCTGGAAAGAAATGGTTGATAGAACTAAAGGGTCTTTAAAGCAAGAGGCGAAACAGGTTTATGGGTCTCTCCCTCCTGAGCAATTGGCCGAGTATTTAGGCGATGATGTTATCCAAAAAATCAGAAAACACGATATTCAAAAAGTAAAAAAGAACTTTAGTTTAAATCAGCCAGATGTAAACCCAGAGAATGTAAGAAGGGTTCCAAAAACTGCTATGTCTAAGGCTGAATTCAGAGAAAGAATGAACAAAATAAAGCAGAGTCTTGCGTAAAAATCAACTCTACTTTATTATTAGAAGAAAAGGATGTACTTGGCGATCCTTCAGTGATCCACCTTAACATCCTGTAAGTTTACCAGAATTCAGGGCGGAAAAATGTCCTACCCTAAAAAGAGTAAACGGTTCTAATGCTAAATATTTTTTATTAACTTTTTTTAGGAGTCATATAATGGCGCAATACACAGACCCGTCAGCACTCGACGGTTTATTTAAAGAGGTTTATGGAGATGATGTAATCTCACTCGTTCCAGAATCCGCAAAACTTGTTAAATCAATTCCTTTTGTTTCTTCTGATAAAGAGCTTGGGAACAAGTACCACCAACCAGTGGTTTTATCGAATGAGCATGGGATTACTTACGCTGCTGCTGATGCAGGAGCTTTTTCTCTTAATAATTCTGTAGCACTTACAATGAAAGACGCACAGGTCCAAGGATCACAAATGGTTCTTAGGTCGTCTATGAGTTATGACGCTGCTGCTAGAGCTTCAAATTCAAAGAAAGCTTTCGTAAAAGGAACCGAGCTTCTAGTTGAAAATATGCTAGAAACTATGACTAAGAGATTAGAGCTTCAAATGCTTTACGGTGGTTCTTCTGGTGGTCTTGGTAACTGCGATAGCTCTGCCAATTCAGATGCTACTACTACAGTTATAACTCTTACTTCTGCTTCTTGGGCAGCAGGGATTTGGGCAGGCGCTGAAAATGCCGAGCTTGATCTATATGATGGATCGTCTAAAAAGAACACAAACGCAGCCCTAGTTGTTTCTGCGGTTGATTTAGATGGCAAAACAGTAACCGTTACGGGTAACGCCACTGACATTGCTGCAATCGATACTTTTATTGCTGCCGATGGTGATGACTCTGCTTACCTTATCTGGAGAGGAGCTTACGGTGCTGAAATGAGTGGTATCGATAAGATTATCACCAACACTGGAAGCTTGTTCGGAATTAACGCCGGAACTTACAACCTTTGGAAAGGTAACTCTTACGCTGTAAGTGCTGCGATTGCTATCGGTAAAGTTTTAGCAGGTGTTTCTAGGGCGGTTGAAAGAG
>WLWG01000765.1_pt1 | contig 32230 bp, 31 predicted proteins | sample 6712871 | NCBI WGS metagenome assembly WLWG01 (sample SAMN12718693, study PRJNA515312) | sponge metagenome | isolation source: marine sponge | host: Mycale hentscheli | place: New Zealand: South Island, Marlborough, Capsize Point | collected 2003-05-01
ACAGGGACAGGGTCAAGGTCAGGGTCAGGGTCAGGGTCAAGGTCAAGGACAAGGACAAGGACAACAACAAGGTCAAAACGGACAAGAAGGACAGAACTCCGGCCAACAAGGTCAAGGTTCTGAACAAGGTTCTCAATCAGATGAAGACGGCCAGCAAGGTCAAGAAGGGGAACAAGGAGAACAAGGTCAGCAACAAGACAATGGCCAAGGTCAGCAACAAACCGGTGGCGAGCAGGGAGGTCAGCAGACCGAACAAGAAGGCCAAGACCAAAACGGAAACAACCAAAACGGTCAAAACCAACAGCAACAAGGTCAGACTCAAGACGGTCAGCAAGGACAACAAGGCACTCAAAGCGACCAGCAACAAAGTCAGCAATTGGACCAGCAAGACATTAACGGCGATAACGACAATGACGGTGATGGAATCCCCGATGATTTAGACTCCGATGATGATAATGATGGAATCCCCGACATGATTGACGATAACCCAATGGACCACGACAATGACGGCATTGACGATAATGACGACAATGACGATGACGGAGACGGCTTAGATGACCGAGAGGAAGTCAATGACGGTAACCCTAACACGGACATTTACGACCATGATAACGATGGTATAGAGGACCGCTATGATTTTGACATTGATAACGATGGTATAGATAACTGGAATGACTTGTATGAGAATGGAAGTGATGCTTCACGGGACCACGACAATGACGGTTTGAATGATGGCATAGATACCGATGACGACAACGACAACATCTTAGATGTGGACGAGTTCGGCGGTATGTGGAGCGATTACCGATACGACCACGACAATGACGGTATTTGGGATATGACAGACTTAGATGATGATAATGATGGTCTTTCCGACTGGTTTGAAAACAACGATGGTTGGAGTAATACCGGTCAATTTGACCATGATAATGACGGTTTATCCGATTATCTTGACGATGATGACGATGGTGACGGCATCTTAGACAATCTTGAAAACTAATATACCAGTAAGGTGTATCTTCAAGTAGTCGTAAGGCATATACGATAGTATATGGTGAGCACTAAGGACAAGTTTGCCCCGTTCTTAACGGCTATGGGTATTGTATCACTCAAAAATGCAGCCGAGCGTGAGTCAGACGGAACTACCACCCCGGAAAAATATACTTCCAATGGGAGAGTGATTGTAGCGGAACCCCTGAATTGGGAACAAACTACTGTTGATTTAACCCAGCCCTACATGGTCTTGTTGTCTGACGAACTCTCCGCAGGTTGGAGTTTCTTTGAGGTTGCATTCTTTACTGGAAGGAGTGATAGGTCAATTATTCGTAGTGATTTATTGGAGCGTAGTGATTTTAACTCTAATCTATGGGACACCTTGAAGGACCTTAACTCCGATAATAAATTGGATAAGCCTTGGCTAATCAAGGACCTCAAACAAGAATTGTTGAATCGTGACAATCAAGGTAGCGGTGCTACCGAATCTTCTTTAGGAGAGTTTGAGGAGGCCATGATTATTGGTTATGAAAAGGCATTTGAAGCAATGGAGTTTGAACCATTTGCTAATTGGGGTGAAGTAACACCACCTATCTTTATAGAACCTAATCCGTTGGAAGGTGCTATGGAAGAAGGATTCTTTACCGATGAATGGGTTGCAGCGAACCCTTGGATGGGAGAAGTAGCCGACCTTTACAATGATATGGTTGAAAAGATGCCCGAATCATCCCGTGAAGATTTTATCAAGAATATGGAAGATTACACGGCCGCCGACTATGACTGGGAAAAGACGCTTCAAAAGTAAAAGTTTGGAGTAAAGTTAGGACACCGAACTACGCTGCTGGAGTTGAGTTCAGGGAACTAAGTTCTCACTAGGTCTTGAAGCCAACAAGATACAAATGCGAACCCTCAAGTAGCAGAACACCTAATGAATAAGTTGTATGAAGTCTAAATCCCCATTTGATAATGGCAAAAAAGAGCCGAGGGACCCAAAATCACTTCCCTTACCACCAACTGCACCTGCGGCTGATAAACCTTCTTGGGTGGACCTGATTACGAAAAAAGATGTTAAGGCAGTTAAGAAGGCTATGGATAATGAGAAACTCATGAATGACCTTCACGATAAACTCATGGGTGCTACCGGCCTTCATAGCAAGCCAAATAAGAAGTAGTGCGAACCTTCAAGTATCACGAGGTCATACATAGTAGTATGTCTATGCGCCGTCAAGGTTACGAATGGTTTGTAGCAGACCTCGGAAACCTCCCACCAAAAAGACTTTCAGAATTAGAAACTCCTCAATCAGTTTTCTTTTCAGGCATTGGAGATGCCACCCTCAAAAACCGTCAAAGGACTTCTTCGGATGAGTTCTATGTTATTCATTATTTCGGTAGTTCACCGGGTATTTATGGTGTAGCCGAGAACTGGGTTCCAGGTGGATATGTGAACTTTACTCTTGGGACCTCATCATATTTCAAGAACCCTGATGGTCTTCCCGGAGTTGGAGTTAGCGGTGATGCACAGCCATACCCAATTACAATTTCTGATAGCCCAGTTTTCGTAGGGGCTTGGCATATTGAAATCCCACCGGACACGGATTGGGACTTTACTTACTTTCTTTCTAATGCTATCGTGCAAACCATTGATTTGTTTCCACTTTCACCACGCACCACATGGAGTATGCAAGTCTTTGATGGACCGTTTTAAGGGGGAGTTATAATGAGTCTATCGTATAAATTGGATTCTTCGGAATATGGTTGGTGGGCTAACCTTGTTTCTTGGCTCTCAATAGATAACCTTACTGTTCTTCAAGGCAATAGAATAAGCGTCCCCGAAACATTCCCACCAACTACGAATCCTCTTGATAATCGTTGGGTTGGATTAGCCCCTACTGGAGAGTTTATTATTCGGGATGGATACTATCATAACGGTAATTATATGATTGTGGGGTCATATTCTTGTCGGGTGCAGATTTATAAAGATAATCCAACTGGTCCCGACCTCGGACCTATCTATTTTGACGCATGGGATGGATTTGTCTTGGTATGTAGGGGTCAATCTATGTTTAATCGGAGAAACCCGAACCGGCCCATAAATCCAAGCACTAACATACAATTAGGCCCTGCAAGTAAAGTTCCCGATGTGGACTCCTACACCTTAATGCCGATGAGAATGCCGTTCATAGGTTCTCTTGCTTCAGGTGCGTCTGCACTCGCTGATTATGCCCCCTTGAATGAATCTTCACAAGGGCTTTATGGGGTCGTTCCTATGAAATCCTCCGAATCTGTTACTATTAACAACGAAACACCCATTCAATCCGACCTCACTATCCAAGTTTGTGGCTATCATAATATACGCAATGATTTAGGTTACAACGCAGCCCTAGAAACTTTGGTCGGGATGGAATCAAAACCATACTATGCTTATATCCGTTTTGCACTCGGGACTACGAACGCCGATGGTTCCATAGATTACACATGGGACAGGGACACCTCCATAGAAAGTTGTTGGACCGGTGCAAATGCACAGTCCAACTTAAACGGTAGTGGGGGAGTTGGCAATGCGACATACGGAGGATTTGGCGTTGTTCGTGATATTTCCGAAATTGCCATCGTAGGAAATATGCTTGGGACGAGTGACCCCTATACATTTACCAATTATCAGGCTGGAAGACTACCAGATGGGACTAATCCCAGCGGAGGTGGAGCGGCAGGGTCGGACCAAAAAGCCTTCAGTAATGGTTACGCTCCCTCTAAGTTTTTAGGATTCAATTCATTCTCGGAGATTTATGATACCGACACACAAACTATACTCCCCGGAGTTCATAATCTCTTTGCGGGGGAAACTTATGTCTATGATACCACAGATGCAACCGGAACAATAAGTAATACATACCCCTTCATTCTCTATCAAAGAATGCCTCCACTCTTACCTTACGACATGGGTGCTGGCACATCCCCATACGATTACCTTGGCCCATATTTTCTTGGACTCCCTGCGTATAGAGCACCTAACATTGTAACCAACACCGCAGTTGATTTAGGATTCTCTATGGTGGACTCCACACCTACAAGAACCGTTCCCTTTTTTGCGGGAGCCGTAGCGGTGGATGTATTACCTCCTTCGGAATCTGTCAGGGGTAACCCCGTAGTTAGTGAGGCTTCCTCCACTTTGGCGGTTATTGCTCTCAATAACTTTCTTAGTGCACCCGCCGGGGCTAGAGAATCAGCGTTCTTCGCCGTCCGGCCTTTTGATTTCGTTAGAGCACTCGTTGTCGCCGTCCCCATTGGGATGAGCGGAACTTCCTATGTGCAAGGAACCACTACAATTCCGGATGAACTTTCTTCCAGCGTTATTCAATATCGGACATTTACGGTGGATGAGGAAAACCTTTCTAAAAATACATTGGGAATGCCAACCAAAGATGGAGTCCCCCAACCTCTTCCCGGACAGTTTACTTTGAAGGATTTAGATACAGGAGAGTATGTAGGCTTCATGGGAAATTATTGGAGATTTCCTACATATCCTTCGGATAACCCCACTATCCAAATACCACCTGCTTCCGGCGAACCCTCTCGTTCAGGTTTTGGTTTCGGAGGTCACGATAGTGGAGGCGGTGGCGGCCCCTACTTAACCGCTTATGACTCTAACGACAATGCTGTTACTTCTTATGTTATCGCACCGGGACCTCCCGCCGTATTAGGTTTGGAACAGGAAGGTATCATCATAGGTGCCGGACCCGATATAAATAACATTATTGTGAATGGTCCTGATGCCAACCGTAATGTTATCAGTTGTAGGTGGGACAATGACCGGGACCAATGGTTACTTATTACCTCCGACCCCACCTATGGTTGTTCTATTGTTTCCGCCAATGCCACTTGGGATGAGTTTCTTGACCAAACTGATAACTTTTCACCACCCGCTGCCTTTAACGGAGCCACTTATTTTCCCATTACTATGAGTAATTCACTAGATGGCCTTATTGTGTGGGGATTAATGCAGAAGGAAACTGGCACAGGCAAAGTAGGGATTAGGAGTAGCACTCCTACTACTTTTTCACCCTACACATGGGGACCCAGCGGAAGTCAAGAAACTTTCAACTACGCTACTGACTCCAATTTTTATGCCGTTCGTATTGATGGGACTACGGGCCGCACCGCTAGAGTATGGATTGATTATATGCTTTATGATGGAGTGGATTCAGTTATCGCTATGCAATTGCGTGACTGGGGTATGAGAGTAACTGTTGAGAATGTGGAGTGGTTTAAGGCTCGTATCCTCCAAAATGGAGGGGACTTAACTGCCAAGAGTGAAGAAATTGAAGAATGGATGGACCAACAAGGCAAAGAATACCAAGATATGCTTAAACAAAAAGAGCGTAGTGGAAGATTGCGTAAAAGGCGAAGTCAAGTATCAGCCTATAAGCGAGAAGTTGGCGACTTGATGACACGGGACCAAATAGATACTCAAGTTTATGATTTCGTTCCTAAAGGCATTGCTGCTACGCAAAGATTGAAAGATTCCGAGGGTGCTCTCAAATCTGTTCCACCTGACTCTATTGAGGCAATGGTGGAGCGTGACTATCGTGCGGGCTTTGATACTACGCCGAGTGGTGTTACCGAACCCGGCGACCAACTAGCAGAAGACCCAGCCAAACCAGCCGGAACTTTCATGGATACCGGAGATGGCCCCAAGAAGGCTCCCGATGAAGGCGGGGACCCTGATGAAGAATACACTAGTGAGAATTAAGTAGTAGCGAAGCACAGGAGATACTATGAGCATTACCGCCGCCGACAATTTATTGACGATAATGCAAGCCGACCCCACAGTAGGTTGTATAACGGCCACCTATGTCGCCGATGAACGCACAGGAGGAACTGATGTGGTTTCACAATGGAATAGAATCCGAGCCATTAGACAAGGTTATTTGGACGCTACTGATTGGTATTTGATGGAGGCCAATTCTGACAAATTACAAGACGAAACTGCATTCCTTACATGGCGGACAGATATGCTAAATCTTCCACAAGATTACGCCACACCTGAACTCGCCTTTATCAATTGGCCAACTAAACCTGCATGGGTAGTATGATTCAATTACCGGAAAACGGTAATTTTGAGCCTAATTCCGACATTATAAGGTTACTGGTGTAAAAGATGCACCGATGATAAGATATTAAGTAGTTGAAGATACATAGTAATAGGTGATGGAAAGAAAGGAAACTTACGATGAATACCGTCACGATGTTAAAACGCCCATATCACCTATGGTGGCCACATTTAATAGCATAACCGTGCCAGCAGGGGTGGAATTACAAGAATTAGTCTTGGCCCCGTTCCAAGACTTTTCATATCTTGCCGACCTCAATATGGTTATCATTATCAATGGCCAAATAGCCTACACCGGAGAAATCCCCACCAAAGGACTTAGAATTGACTTCGTGGATGATGATTCCATAGATTTTCCCCGTGAAATCGTTATCGCCGTGGCACCCAGCCAAGAGTTCCAAGAGCATTTGAATAGTGGCCTAACTTTTGGTAACACCGAAAGAAGTTTCAACATTATAGTTATTGGTCGTTGGAGCAAACCTATTGTTTCAATGGATAAAATTAGGCGATTTGATATAGCATTCGTTACAGATAACGCTTAATCACAACACAGAACCTTGAAGTAGTTAGTGATTCTATTAAGACTCATGGCATCTTTGATGTTATTTACAGGAAAAGGAGGTGTAGGGAAGTCCACCGTATCGGCCGCCACAGCCCTCCATCATGCAAGCAAGGGACTAAAGACTATTTTGGTTTCATCAGACCCCGCACATAGCACAGACGACACTCTCGGAGTTTCCGTAGGGAATGGAGTCCTCACAAAAGTTAGTGATAATCTATGGGCTAAGAATATCAATGCCGAGGCGAACGCAAATGTATTTGCCGATGAGATGAAGAACGGCATGGAAGCCATGTTCGCTAAACAGATTCCTGGATTTGATTCGGAAATCTTTACAGACATGACTTCATTTCCTGGAATGGATGAGTTTTTTGCCCTTGATGAGATACTAAAGTTAGTTCAATCATGCGACTACGATATTATCGTTTTTGATACCGCACCTACGGGACATACTTTGAAGGCACTCAACGCCCCCGCAGCCATTAGAACATTTTTGTTAAGGATTCTTCGTATGAAGGCCAAAATAGACAATCTCAAGGGATTTTTACTCAAAAAAGGGGATACTCCTAAACTAATTGAACACTTAGAACAGATTTGTGCCAAGGTGGAGCGACTGACGCTAATTCTGCGTAACCCAAAGTTTGTAAATATAAATCTTGTTTCCATTGCGAGTGAGGCTGGATTCCAAGAATGTTTCCGCACCATTCAATTCTTGAAAAAGATGCACATACCAATCGGTAACATAATTGTGAACAACATTATGCCAAACTTTGGCCCTGATGAGTGGGCTTTAGCGGAAGAACACCCAAGTGTGGGACTGATAAAGAGAGAATACGATATTCAGCAACCCTATTTACAACGATACCGAGAACTTTGTTCCGAAGAAAACCTCAAACTTGTGGGTTTGAGCCGTCTTCCGTTTGAGCCAAGGGCTGAAAAGTTAGGAGAGGTTGCTAAAATGTTATGGAGGCCAGGGAGCCTGGACTGGGAACCAGTTTTGCCCCTTGTGAAACATGATGATAATTACCGAGTCCAACTTCCCTTTGTTGCTAATGCTAAATGGACCATCAAAAATGGAACTGCTAAATATCGCTACGAAACTTTTAACTTCGGTCAAGGAGATGGCTGGTATGAAGTCCCTCTTGAAGATGTCAAGAAAAAGCGTAAGGTAAATGAAGATACCATGACTTTGACTACCGAGTGAGGGGAGAAGGTAGGACTATGGACCCCATAATATTGTGGTTATTGATACTAACCATCATTGGAGCACTCGGAGGTCTTGGAGCCATTTACTTTGTTTGGTGGAGTTTATGGCGAAATAAAGGATTAACTATGCTCTTAGTGGAATACTATCGTAACCAAGAAGAACGAGAACCTATTAAGTAGTCGTAAGCCCAAGATTTAATCATGACTTTCGGACACGGTAATTTTGACCGCTTTGGTGCTGATATGATTTTCGCTGCTACTGTTGATTCATTGGTTAGCCAATATCCCGAAGGATTTGCTCTTATCACCAAGACAGAAGACTGCAAATACAAAGTTCAGTATTCAGATAAAAAGGCATACCCAACAGTTCAAATCTTCCCAAATCATGCCTCGGCTGTGCAGTATGCAAAGGATTATGAACCGACTGGTAATGTAAAGGATAATTCAGGAGGCCCTACTATTGCGGTGGATGCAGTAATCAGCGATTGGAGCGATTGGAGCGAATGTGACGATGGAAGTAAGACACGGACCAAAACCATTATAACTCCGGCCAGTTGTGGTGGAGTAACACCCGAGGATTCCGAATTAACCGAGGAAGCCGTTTGTTGTTCTGATGCTAACGCTACCGAGAATGCCGATGGCTCCTGTGCGTGTAATGAAGGTTATTCTATGAATGATGACGGAGACTGCATTGAGGACCCTGCAACAGATACCACTACTGATACTACTACTGATACCACTACTGATACTACTACTGATACTACCGGCACAACCGTTACCGCCCAAAGCACAGATGTAATAGTAGCCCCTACTAGCGGAATGAGTGGTGTTACCAAAGGACTTCTTGCAGTTCTTGTTATCGGTGGCCTAGTTATTTCACAAAGATAAGTCTAAGGTTTAAGTAGTTAGACACATCTATGCGTTTGCATGAGTGGCCTCACATTTGATTGGGACAATACGGATTTAGAGAATCCAGTTGTAGTCAAAGCCCTTAGTTATCTTGAAGATGAGTTCGGTTGGGGAAAAGTTTGGGTGAGGATTTCATCGTCTGGAACTGGTCTTCATGTCATCATTGCCGAACCTAAACTTCATTTTGATTTGACCCAAACTCTTATTCCCGAAGAAATGGATACCCAAACCCAGTTCCAATGGCGCAAAGTTTTCTCCGAGGAACCTTGGAGCCTTGAGTGTCGTGGAAGATTCATTAGTGATTCAGCCCGCTCTCAAACTGGTTTCACGACTTCAAGAATCTTTGGAGTCAAAAATGGTAAGGCTGCGGGACCTTGGAAACTTTGGAGGACACAATCATGAAATTAACAAAAGGCGAACGAGCAATCTTTCTTCAAGTTTTGAATGTCAAAATACAGCAAGGTAGTGTTTTCATGTTGGGTGATGGCACTAAGACTGATGATGTGGAGCGTATTCTTGAAACCATTGAAGCAGGTAAGCCACTTATGGAAGTCAGCCAATGAACTTTTAAGTAGGTAAAGGACCTGTGGTATAGATAAGTGATTAAGATGCCGCAGAATACAGAAACAATGAGATTTTGGCCGAGAGTGGGATTGTATGTGGACCGAGATATGGCCGAAGAGTTTATTGAGCGTATGGTCGGTCATGGTTCAGTCTTAGATGACGACCTTGATGAGTTCGTTCAACCTAGCATTCCTGATGCTATGTTTTTACAGAATGAAGTTGATGGTTTGTTTTCAAACCCATTTGAAGATATGCCACTTGATGAGGCTAACCAAGCGATTCTTGATTTGATGACTTTTGAAGGTAATCGTAAGGATTACATCAAATCTAAGAAAGCAGATGGTATGACTCTTGAAGAAGCCAAAGAAGATTATAAAGAAGCCCTTGACCTCAAAGTTAAGGCAGCCCTACCCGAAAACTTTACCGAAAAATTAAACAGCGAAGAGGAATAAGCGGTTGGGTAATTCACATGAGTGAAAGACAACGACCTTTACCTTTGACAGAAACATTGGTCTTTGATATAGTGGACTATTTATTAGACCACAATGGATATGGCTATTCCACGGAGATTTCTTCCTATATGGTTGAGCGGAAACCTCGCCGATATACTTCTCGTGAAGTGGTCGGCATACTTCGTAACCGCCCCATGTTTCGCCACGCTCAATCAAAAGATAGGAGAGGCGGCATTCGTTGGAGATTGGATTTACTACAATTGGAAAGATACTTTGCTCAAAAAGGCTATCAAGAAAGAGCCAACGACCAAGGAATCTATGATTCTATGAGAGAATTGAAATTATCTCAAATTACTAAAACTATTCAAGCGTTGGAAACTATGGATACTTCCAACATCAATGAAGTTTATGAAAACATTGCCACTCTTTGGTCGTGATACAATGGATGCCGAAGGTTGGATGAAAAAACATCAACATCGGATGGCCTTCCTAAGAACCTTAACTTCTGCCCTCGGTATGATTGTGAGTATTATTATCGCCTTCAAAGTATTCGGTTATCTTTGAAATCTTTGGAAAAGTTTATTAAGGCCCACCCTTACCCCAATATATGTCTGCAAAGATTTGCGAAGAAAACGGCCACCACGATTGGGATGTGGATTACTACGATGACTACCACATGATTTCTTTTTCATCCACTTGTAAGATATGCGGTGCAGAAGCCTCATCAAGAGAAATTGGAGTTGAGTTGTGTGAGTAATTATTACTTGGGCGACCCTTGCTATGTAATCCCCGATGTTGAATGGGATGACTTTTGCTCTCACCTTGGAGATGATGGCGACTTTGAATACAAAGGTGAAACTTGCCGTGTCGTTGGCACAGGTGGAGATGGAGATTTTGGCGGGTTGTCTGTTGATGCAGGGATTCTCGGTGTGATTCCGATTTCTCTATGCGACCCACAGAAACTCATTCGTGCGGCCGGTCATAGTCGGTTAGTTAGTAAGTTTGTGGATTTGGAGGCATCCGATGATTTCATTTGGATTGATGGCGTAGCCATTAATGGAGTGGAATGTGAATGTAGTGCTTGCCAATACTCTCGCATCAATGCTCACCATGATTGGAATATGACCTCATGTGCTTTTTGTGGTTGTGTGGTAGCCGAGGAATGTGTTGAATACATTGATAACAAAGAGTATTGTGGTGAAGTTTGTGCCGAAGAACACAACAACTGAATATGTCCCCGTAGGTGGCCCTTGTCGCCGTCAATGTGATGTGAATAAAAAGACTCTCGTTTGTAATTCTTGTGGATTATCATACAAGAAGATAGAGTGAACCTTTATCAAGGTAGCAGACCATTAGACCCCTATGAAAGTAGGTATTATCGGCGTAGGATTTGTCGGTTCAGCCGTCAAAGCCACGATGGAAAAGAAATATCAAACAGAAACATTTGATATTGAACCTTCCCTTTCAACCACTACCTCTATTGAAGAATTAGCAAACAAGTGTGATTGTATTTTTGTTTGTGTTCCTACCCCACCAGCCGCAGACGGAACTGTTGATACTTCTATTGTGGAATCCGTTTTAGCCGCCATAGGGAAGTCGGAGTGTGCGGTGGTTCTTAAATCCACCGTTCCACCCGGCTTTACCGAGGCGGAATCTCAAAAGATAGGAAGGGAGATAACTTTCAATCCGGAGTTCTTGACTGCTGCCAATGCTACCAAAGATTATGCTAACCAAAATCACACCATTTTAGGAGTCCAAGATACTGGAAGGCTAACTAATCAAGAATACCTCATCACCCAAGTTATAGGTGAAGCCTTGCCGCACACCATTATAGTCCACACCTCTCATACCGTTGCCGAGATGACGAAGTATGCTCGGAACTGTTTTTTGGCCACCAAGGTGGCTTATGCCAATGAGATTTGGGGAGCCTGTTATGCCCTCGGCATATCGTATGACGAAGTTCGTTCCCTGATGGTTATGGATTCTAGAATTATGGATTCACACCTCCAAGTTCCTGGACCGGACGGCAAGTTTGGATTCGGTGGAGCCTGTTTTCCTAAAGACACCGTTGGCCTCCACAGGGTCTTGAATACATTAGAAGTTCCGAAAGAATTACTGGAAGGAGTTATTACGAGCAATCTAAAAGTTAGGAATCGTATTGTAGGAGTTACAGCCGGGGCCTTTGACTTACTTCACGCCGGTCACATCAAACTTTTGGAAGATGCGAAAAGTCAATGCACACATCTAATTGTTCTATTACAGTCGGACCCTTCCATTGACAGACCCCAAAAGAACAAACCCATTCAAAGTTTAGATGAAAGGTTGATACAACTAGAAGCAGTAAAGTTTGTGGACCAAGTTTTAGTCTATGATACAGAAGCCCAACTTTACCAATTGCTTGAGAATCTGAAACCCGACATTCGTATTCAAGGCAATGACTGGGATGGCAAATCTTTTACAGGACAAGATTTGAATATACCCATTTATTATCATGACCGGCTCTCACATACATTTTCCTCAACAGACCTAAGAATGCGTGTATTAGAGTCCGAAAGTCCGAAACTATCCGATTAGCAGGTCCGAATGCTTTAAGTATCAGCACAGCCAATGGTTCGGTATGGCTTACTTCATCCGCCGATACCAAAAGGGTGTTGCTCAATCCGGAACAACTGATGTTTTCGTTTCGGATAGCGAAATCCCAATCTCTATGTTTTGTGAGATGGCGGAGATGGTAGGTCCCGGAAAATATATTCTAGGTCAGCGTGGGGAGGGTATTCGTGGTTTCAAAAAGATTACCGATACCATAGTCCCCGAACCAATTATGAAGGTGTTCGCAGCGGAAGATGAGTCAAACAAAGAAGATAGTGATTCAAAAGAAGATACGAAAGAAGACGACACACCGGAAGTAACACCCGAATTGGTTGAGAAGAAGGAGAAAGCAACCTCCCCACCACCAGCACCCAAAACCGTGGAGCGTGAAACAATTTCAATGCGCCGCACAGAAAAACTTAGTCAGATGACTGATGAACAATTAAGCGAATTACTAAGCGGTATGGCCACTACCGAATTATCGGCCGAATCAATTTCAACATTCCAAGCAGACCTCGCCCGAGTTCACACAGAAATGGCCGAGCGTGGTATGATAACACAACCAAAGAATGCCGAAGACCGAATTGTTATCGGAACTGGATTTAGCCCGTGGGCTGCTTTTGGTGTTGGCGGAGTAGTCGGTCTTGCAGTCGGTGTTTTGGGTAGTATGCACTACTACAAGAAAAAGATGGATGATATTAATGTTAAACTCGCAGAAATGGATGCTTCAATCAAAGAGGCAGAATCAACCATTGGCAAACAGGAGAAAAAGATTATGAGGGCTGAAGAAAAACAAGAAAATGCAGCAAGAGCGGCCGCTATTCCACAACCTAATGTGAAGGACCCTTTTGACCTTGACTTACAATTCTTATCATCTTATAATCGTAGTAATGGCAGGTTCCAACCGTAAGTGATTTAGATGTCCGAACAAACATTACCTAATCTTTCCAAACTTTTAGAGCAAAAAGCGACTTTGGAGAAATATAAAGATTTACTCCAAATGGAAAGGGAAGTAACACTCAAGAGGCAGTTCGCTCGCTTCATGAATACCATTGGCATTCAAAGCGATAAAGTGATTGATGAGTATTACCCACGATTCCGTAAAACAGTTTCCGTAGTGGAAAATGAAGAATTAACTATCAAAGACCGTATGGTTTCTATTGTGGAGTCGGACTTTTTGTTTGACTTGATGAGGCTTAAGACTGCCAGCCGTGAAAGAGAATTGCGAAGAATTACCAAAGAATTATCATCTTTTATGACTCATGCAGCAATTGAAGCCGGTGATGACGATTCATTATTCCTTCAAAGATTGATTTCCCGTTCATTGGCTACTATCGCCGAAGAAATAGACCCCAAAGAAAACAGAACAGCCGGACAGCCTATGACCGAAGCATGGATTAGTGCTATGAAGACTGGGATGGATGCTTACTTGACTTCACTAAGCGAGTGAGAACCATTAAGTATCAAACATGGGGATAGGGTAGTATGGGTGAGTTTGACGAGTTTATCCGAAGTGAGCCGAAAGAGAAACAGAAGGAAGAACCTTCTCAATCCGAAGCAAAACCTCGGTCCAGCACTAAGCCAAAAGGCAAAGGTAAATCTTTGACTGAATTGATTGTGGGTGATGGTGATGCTCACCAGTTCGCAGACCGTTTTGGCCTTGATGCTGAAATGACTCAAAAGGTATTAGTCCCACTTCTTAACTTTCTTGATAAATACGAGATAGGTTCGGGAATTACAGAAACTAATACGGCTCAAGGTGTTATGGATATTGGAAGCGTTGTAGCCGATGTCGCACCCGTAGTTAAGAATGCAGCCGAGTATTTCAGCGGAAGGAACGCCACATTATCGGAAGATGATGCAGCCTTCCTTAATAAAATCCGAGAATCACAAGGCGGCGACATGGATATGTTTTTCAATTCCGATGAAGATATAGAAGTTGGAGAAGTTGCTGATGAACCAGTTGCACCTCCGGAACCTGTTTATACTGGATTAGTGCCAATTGATGCAGACCCATTCCAAGAAGGGATTGATTGGGCCACAGTCCTTGACGCACCCGAGTTCCGACCCAAAAACTCCGGTGCATACACCTACACAGATTTAATGCCCTCACCCGACCTAATGATTAAGGGTCTTGATGACTTGGCTAAGGAAGCCGGTTTGGACCCCCGCAAAGTTTCAGCCTCGGACGGTCAAACAAGGATTAACAACAAAGGTTCAAGCAGCACAACAGATTCTATGGCTTTGGCCCGTGGGGATGCAACCGGTATTCAACTAGACCTAACTTCCATTAGAGAAGAAATGGAGGCGGAGAAGGCTAAACAGAAGCGAACATCCGCAGTTAGGTTTGATGATGATAACGGAGTATTAGTCCCCGAAAACATTGAAGAATACGACCCACTAAGCGTTCCCGGATTTACACTCCCACCTTCGCCAACTGGTGCTTTAGAAACTCTTGAAGAGATGCAAGCCCGTCAAGAATACGAAGACGAAGATGAAGAAGATGAATATGAAAGCATGGATGACGAAGGTGATGCACTTTCCGAGGTCGGAGCATTTGAATCCGATTATTTCGGAGCAATTAGCCTTGGTGAATCTAATGACGAAGAATGATGATGAGATAAACCCTATTTGGGCGCATTATTGTGCTGAACAAATGGAAGATTGGCTTACTTGGTTAGGTAATGTTCATACTCGTTCTTATGTGGAACTTTGTGAACGGTTCATAGAATTGCATCCTTACTATACTCCCACATCGGGTAAATCATTGGGCGATTCACTCCAATTGATGGAACGAATGTTAATGAATTATGAGTTCCTAAATAGTTTGAGTGATATAGGATTGCGTGTTTGGGCCAACTCGGGTCTTGAAGACTTTGTGAATGCTTTAGAACTATATGCAACTCGTTATCCTGATATACGCACCGTGCGTAATTTTTTCATTCGTAATTTTGTTTGGACTGACAGACTATACAGATTCGCCCGTGCAGAAATCATTGCAGACCTTCGTGAGAGCGGAAGAGATATATGAACCCGTAGTCATTAAGTAGTAGCAAGCCTTAACTTATGCTATGGCAACGATTTCCGAGGCACAAGCAAGGGAGATGGCCGAATACATTTACTTGAGCGGTTTTAACAAGAAAGCCGTCTTAGTATTGATGTCCGGACCTATCCGTAAACACCTTGAAAATGAAGGCTATGAAATCCAGTCGGGTGCCCTACTTGAATGGATGGACCCTGACTATGAAAACTCCAAATGGTCGCAAAAGTTTGTGAGGGGAATGACTTACCTTAACACACCTGTGAATGCGGGACAACTTATGACCTTTAGAAAGATGCAACCTTTAATTGTTCAATCCGGTTCTAAATCCAAAAGCCCTGCTGGTGTAAAGGAAAAGTTATTCGTAGGTTCAGTTAAGACCGAAGTGTTAGACAACATTGAAAAGATTGCCGAAGGTGCATCTTTTGAAGAAATTACTATTGAAGATGGTGAAAGTGGTGAAGCACCCGCAGTTCCAGATACACCGCAAGTTGCTATTACAATTCCAGGAGCGGTCCCTCGTTTAACCAATACAAGAAAACTTAGGAAGTCCACCTTCCCCGAAAATGGTAGGTTACCTATGGGAGATAAACCAGTCATAATAAGTATCAAATCCAACCAAATTATTCTTGATAATATGGCCATTCCAAAAGTTTGGCAAAAGAAGGCCCCACAATGGACGCAGCCCGCCCTCATCCTAATTTTTGAGCAAGGACAAACTGTTCGTTATACCTTTGATAACACTAGCGACATTTATGAATTAATGATGAATGGTGAAGCCGTTATTTGTGAAGGTGGTAATGTTTATATGGATGAGTTTAAGGCGGAGCCAACCAGCGTTACAGGTTTTGAGGCTAAACTTTCAACGGGAACATTTTTCGTAAGTAAGGCGAGTGGCGGTATCAAAGAGTTCTTTAGCCCAAACCTAGTTATGAAGGAAGGTTACCCATTCCCACCAGTAATTGCCCCATTGGTTGGATTTCCAGTTCCCGACTTAACTAATACAGAAGTTGATGGATTAGAAATGTCATTCAGTATGAGCGAATATGCCAATGATGGCCCTTCTCGTAAAAATTGGTTTCCTTCTAGCCGCACACTTACCGAACCTGTAAATGCTGGGACACAAGCCAACCCAACTAAGTGGGTTGGTATTTACGACCATTTTGAAAATATTGCGTGGACTCCAGATTCATTAGAAATGGATGCACAATACTTACAACCAATTCCATTTGACACTAATAAGGCTACTAAATTAGACTTATCTAAACAGTATATCCAAGTGGAAATGGAAGTTGATGCGGCTACTGATAACTATACCGGTTATGATTGGAAAGCACCAACCAGCACAAGCGGAACATTAATTTTCCCTGGTGATGAACGAAATCTAATTCCAATCTCTCGTGACGAAGATGGCAACGAAACAGAATTGAAAAATAGAAAACTTACTCGTGGTGACCAGATTACAGATATACTATTTGCAGGTAATCAAGCCCGCATTGAAGTTAAGGGCGGCGAACATTTCATGATACCGGATGATTCCGGAGATGGCACATTCTATGCTTATGATAATAGAGCGGCTGAATTACCCGATGGAAAGCAGCAAGAATTGAAAGCCCGAATTAAGAGCGTTCAAATTGTTGATTATGAAAGTGGGGCAACGCCTGATGATACATGGAACAACATGAAGGCGGCTCGCCGATATAAAAACCTTGCTACCAGTATATTACCTGCGGCCGTTGATGGACCGGGTAAAACTTGTAGCGTTTGTGGCATGGAAGATGTAGTATCACCATGCGATATTGAAAATTGTCCTATGCCTACTGAAACAGAAGTGGGCGTTGCTTCTTTGGCTTATGAGTCAAGAGAGGCCAGCGGAACTTATATTGTGCTGTTAGTTCCCGATGAAAAAGACCCCAGTAGCACTTATGAAATCCGTTTAACGGTCCGAAATTGAGGGGAGAAGTATGGCAGACGAAACTGATATTGATAACACAACCACCGACAACTCCCTTGAGGATGGCCTCATTACACCAGTCACTCCATCTAAGAAAGGAATGAACAAGAAAGAAGAAGAAGTCTTGATTCAAGCATTGGGTGAAGACATGGCCAAAAGAGTCATGGACGAAGCCTTAGTGTCTGTTAAGAAGATGGATGACACTAACCGCTTTGAGGTTACTGTTGATAGGAACAAGACTCCACATACTTTGTTTTATTATGATGAAGACGACATCATTATGGACGGTTTGAATGAAAAGACTTCAAAGATTGGTAAGATTCTCAAGAACACCTCAAGTGCCGTAGGAAAATACAGTCAAGATGATATGGCACGAGCCGTAGGTAAATACCTTGACAGCCGAACCGTTATTGATATTGGCCAAGGTCGCCGTAAAACTCATGTAGCCCTTTCAACAGAAGTTAGGAAACTTACTAAGAATCTTTCCGATGTATTCGGGTTTGATGACCCACGCCAATTGGAAACTTTCATGGCTGCTTGGTTAATGAAGGATTCAACTTGCCGACTGTCCGGTATTCCCGGAACTGGTAAGACCACCGTTATTGAGAGTGCGGCTATTCTTATGGCCAACTCATACGGTTATTCCAATACTCCACGCTATGTCGCTGGCTTGAACGGAATTAATCTTTACATGGCGGGACAAAACTATGAAGTTTATCTTAACAGCGATACTGAACTTCGCCGTGAGTGGGACGATTGGCGGTTCTCCGCTTGGAGTGCCGGTTCTTCAATTAGTGGAGCCTACACTTTCGGTTTCCGATTCCTCCAAAAAGGCACAGATAAGAAACCATTGAGTCCCGAGGACTTTTCACGAGCATTGTTTAACTGCACCGTCAAGGAAGATGTGGACGCAGATGGCAAAGTTTTGAACATTAATACTAAGTCAATGATGGTTTCAGCGACTACCAAGACTACTGCGGCTAACATTAGTGAGCGTCAAGGAAAAGGCGGAGCACTTTATTCTGTTGATTATTCCACTATCCTTTCCGGTAGTGAAGAGTTTGAAACCGATTCGGGACGCAACGAAGGTTACGCTTTCCGTGAGTATTTGATGGATAACTTTTATGATGCTCGTTTAGATTCCAAGTCCGGTATGAAGGCTATCCAATCCGAGATGTTAAAGGAAATTGGTATTGCTAAGATTGACTACGATAAGAGGGCTGATGAGGTTCTTTATGGTATGGAAATCCAACAAATCACTACTGACATGGATGGTAAGAGTGTATCAGCGTATGCCTTTGAGCCTATTCCTCGTCCCGTAGTTACTCAACCAATCAAGTTCTTTAACGAAGCAAACCGTTCTCAATCCGGGGTTGAAGATGCAATTCTTGGTTTGATTGCTGAAAAGACTGTTGAATACCGTGGTAAAACTTTTGATTCGCCGTCTTTCGTGGCTTGGATGGATACTAACCCTCACCAAAAAGGAAACGACCTTGCATTCATTGACCGTATTGATACTGAACTGTTCTTTACTACTATTACCCTTGGTGAGCGATATGCACAACTAAATGAAAGATACCGTGCAAAGGGCGGACAAGCCCCACAACAATTGTTGGTTGGTCGTATTACTAATGATGATAATTCCGATGATGCACTTAAGCCTTACAGATTTAACCAACTTGATAATGTTTGGGATTTCGTAGGAAGTATGCCGTTTTCACCCCCGGCAGCGGAAGGTGTGTATGACGGATTGCGAGATATTGCTATGCTGTCCGTTCTCTTTACTCAAAGATACTTTATTCGTGAGGACCAAACTGATGTTCTTGGAGATGCGAACCTTAAGCACACACTTTATAGTGCAAGTGATATTCACCAATCACCATTGATGGATATTTCTAAGGCTTCTAACGATATGCTTTTGAAAGACCCTCAAGAAACTTTCGCTACCCGATTTGGTAATAAGGAAGAGGGCACCGGATTCCAAGCCCCAGCATTGTTCCGCCGTGTTCTCGGTTTCCGTTTCACTAATTCATTAGTTAAACTATCTCGTGCTTTTGCCTTCTTGCGTGGTAAAGACTATGTAAGCCGTCAAGAAATCCTTGATGCCCTACCTTATGTTATCGGTCATCGTCTTGGACCTGCTCGTGCTGGTGAGGACTCCGAGGGAAGAACCAATGGTTTAGTTTCTAACAAAGCATTCGGAACTCTTCTTAATGAACAGGAGATGATTCGTGAGTTCGTAGTGCACGGATATTTGTTAGCAGATACACCTTCACTTCTTGGAGATGTGACCCCAAGAGCAACTGGCACTAACCAAACTATGATGGATGCTTGGGACGCTTTCTTTTCACGATGTCAAGAAAGTTTGAAATCTTCCACAAACTTTGTGGATTTTGAGGCTAATGTGTTAGAGCCAGTCAAGAAGGAATTGATTGGTGGTGCCGGAGCAGTTATTAACGGTTATACCCCAGTCCATTGGCATTTGGCCTCTATGATTGTTGAGAATGAGCGTAAAGGTGTAACTGTAAGTGCAGATTATGGCGTTTATGGTAACTATCGTAAAATGTATGAAAACTATTTGCGTCTAATGGACCGTCCTACAAATCCTCAAATTGAAACCCCGGACGCTCTCACTCAAGATTACTCTATATGGGACTACTATGACCTGCGTGGAGACATTGCTCGTGAACCACATCTATTTACAGATGACCGTTGCCGATTGCTGGCTCTTGTTGAATCTCGTATTAATACAATTGCGAAGGGTCCATACTCTAATGTGGCTAACCCACCACAACAAGCGAGCCGTATTGCGTTAGCAACTGCTACTCAATTCCCTAACACCGGTAATGCTTTCCGCATTGAACCTAACCCACTAAAACTCACACTTAGGACTTATGGAGATGCACTCGGAGCCTACGGTTACCTAATCAGTCAAGGAACCAACAGCATTGACCCACAATCCCTTAATGTCAAGGCAGCAACATTTAACCTCAAGGTTGCCAATTGGTCCGACCAAACTATGGTCTTAACTGATTACTACCCATTCAACTTTAATGATGTTTCAGCGAATCCAACCAAGGCAGACCTTCAAAGAAGTCAAATGTTCCAACAATTGAATGCTTTAGAAGATAGTTTCGGTCCAATGACGGGCCAAGGAATGAGATTCTATGGTGAGGATGAACAAGCCTACCAAAACATTGGTGACTTGTCTGTATTTATAGCCCAAGTTCAACAAACTATTGTTAATGCTATGGGTGGGGATGCACTCGCTATTGCAGAAATCCAAAATGGAACTTTGATGGCTTGCTTTGAATTAGACCACGCACCTAACAGTCTTGGTGCAGCGGAACTGATTAAGAGAGGAGTTTTGAGTCAAGATAATGATAGTCTGCGTCTATGGCTAAAACTAAGACCAATTGGTGACTTTTCACAAGAGTCCACATCCGCAGCATTTATGTTCACTATCGGTATCAGCAGTAACTTATTGATTGGCAACAGTTATGAGAATAATAAAGGAGTCATCACGGAAACTATTGGAAGTTTAGCAGCCATTACAGACAAAGCAGTTCTAAATTACAAAAACTTTGGAGCATCCTCAACTGGAACCAGCACAACTGGCTGGGAAGCGAAGGGTATGGCCGATGCTGGAAACATGACCGGACAAGATTTAGCATATTATCAAATGCTTTATCGTCAAGTAATTTCTGGAGAATGAACACAAAGGTTAAAGTAGTCGCCGCCCCCACATTATATTATGGGTGCCTACGACAAGTTATTCCACGATGGTCCGACACATCTTCCACAGGAGTTTATTGACAAATATAACTTACTAAGGGAATGGTATGCTATGCCCGATATTCCCCTTAAAATTGGCCTATCACAGCACGGTGCACATACGGACATGAACTCCATTGAAATGGGAATCCAAATGGTCGCCGCTTGTTTGAAGGCTAACTATCATGGTTTTTCTCCTAAAGAATTAGACGAAATTGCAGGTGCGGCTACATATTTCGTGTTAGCACACGAGATGGCTCACAACAATACACATCCAGGCCGAGAAGTGAAAACTTGGGAAGCCTCCGTTAAAGATATAGATGTTGAGAACCAAGATAAGTTCCGATGGATGAACATTATTTCCGATATTTGCATCAACTATAATCTTATTAATGGTATGAATATCACACCCGGAATTACCGGTAAAGAGCGTCAAGAGATTGCCGATTACATGAGAATGGGTTTAATGACCGAGATTTTCATGCGTAGGTGTCCTGTCTTGGGTGCCGCATCCGATGTAGTGAACAAAGGTGTTAATGTCTATGGTGAAACCATAACCGACAATCGTGTATTAGACGATGCCGGAGTCCCACTTTCAATGGATGAAAACACCCCAATTTGGGTTCAATATCAAGGATATGGCCGAGGTGAGCAACTTTACCCCAGCATTGCCTATTGTGTGGAAAAGCAAATGAGTGAGCGTTGGAGAAAAGTTAGGTGTCTGAAAGGCAGCACAGCGAATGGAGTGCGGGTTGGAAAGACCTACACCGTTACTAATGTTCGCACTTACGATGGCAGAATGCCCGGGAATAAAGCATTCTCCCCTTGGGAACCAATCAAGGATTATGAAATCAATGGCAATTGGCAATCATCCCGATACTTCTTATCCCTATGTCCTGATACCGCAGAAATCGCTCCTTGCATTTGGGAAGGAATCGGAATGGCTGACGGAACCATGAATCGTTATTGGTGGGCTTTCGTGAGTAAGAAAGACTCCCGAGCCACCAAAGGAGCAGGTTATGAGTATCTCGGAACGCAATTATTTTTATATGAGTGGGCTGGCATTTATGGGACTAATTATCCTCGCTATGCGGGTAAGAAAGGTCAAAAAGCGGCGGAGCAATGGATTGATGATGTGGCCGAGGATATGCACCGAGTTATGATATACAGTTAGGGGGTCTTGAATACATGAGTTATATTGATAATCCTTACAATTCCGATGTTGGAAAATCATTGCTAAAGAAAAATCTAACCAATATATTTTTGGTAGGAGATAAGCCCAACAGTTTAGAAAGTGACTCCAAAGAAACGATGGTTTCAAACTTTAGGCAACAAACCAATACAATAATCACAATTATGAAGCGATTCGTGAAAGGCTACAAACAAATTAGCCTTGGTAATTCCTATGACTCGGGAATCTATGTTTGCCCCAATGAAAAGTGCGGCCGAAGAGATTTCATTTATCATTGGGAGTCCGTTGATTTAGGGCTTTACAATCCTAAAGATTGGTTAGGCACCGTGAAACCAACCAAAGTTAATAGTGGTATTCCTAATTATGGAAAGGGTAACTACATGATTATGCACCGAGTTAGGTGTAATACAGTCACTACTTGTAATAAGTGTCATATCACTTACCAAGGTAAAGTAACAACTTGCCCTAATGTAGCCTGTAATGGTGGTTCCGAATATATGAAAACCGTAGGGTGTGGTGAAGAAGCCTGTGCTATTCACTATGTAAAAGAGAAAACTTTGCTTCAAGAATACCCAACCAATGAACTAACTGCTGGAAGAGGGCAAACTTACAACCGAGCAGTTACAACATTCCGTCATGGATTGGTGCGAGAAACAAGGGGAGAAGATTTAGCCTTTGAAATTGTCCCACCTTCTAGGAGGACACCGATGAGTGGACTACCACAAGATTTAGAAAGTATTACCAATTATACACCCGTATTTAGGATGACCTACGGTGCAGAAAATAGAACCAAGGTAGTCAATTATCCACTTTCTCTCTATCGGTATGGATTCACAAGAATTAAACGGAGATTCTGCATGGGATTATCCGATGGAAGGGGTGGGAATATGCACCAAAACTACCGTTATGACGGCCGTGTATGGCTAACAGACATGAATGGTAGGGAAACTGCCGCTTGCCCCCAATGTGGTGGAATGGAGCCTCCGACAGTCCTTGAAAGTAGGCAACTTTTACAACCAAGACCATTAGTAATTGAGAATCCACAACCACTTAGTCAGGCCGATGTGTTGGCGAGTCATGAAGGACAAGTGATGTGGCAAATGTATTTGAGCGACCCCGCAGACTCAAGAGAGCGTTCAAACTATTTAGTCCCGGTTGCTCAAGCATGGAACCTTCAAAAGATTCCAACAGAAGTTACCGTTGCCGAAGTTGGCATTGGCCGTTCTTCTTGCCCTAATGATGTTGGTTTCCAAAATGCAGTCAGTAACATTAAAGAAGCAGAAGGTGAGAAAACAGAAAGCATTGTTGATTATTTAGCCCTACCTCGTGCAAGAGTTATAACTATTGAGGGTCAATATGAAGATGATTATGAGAAGGCTAAGAAAGATAATGCTATTCCATCTATTTTTGCTAAGAAGCCCGAAGGTTATGTCGTCTGTGTGAAATCCGAATCAGGAGATACAGTTACCGTTAGCGGAATTGAGGTGGCAGAAGATGGAACGGCTGGATGGACTCTAAAATTAGAGAAGAAACAATTGGACTACTTCTCCAAAGGTTTGGGAGAATCGGGTCCTAACTTTACTTATGCTGTCTGTGAAGGCCGTTCTAATGCGGCTTTCAAATGGGAAGGTAAGTGGGTGGATTGTAGCCAACCCTGTGTGTCCTATCGTTCTCAAGACGGAAAAACTTTGAAGAGTGCAAGACAATATCCTCGTTTTAATGAATACCCCGAATGGTATTTAGAGGGTTACTCATCTGATGAGTGGCGCAGAACCAAAGATAATTTGATACGGGCCGCACCTTCACCCGACCCTTCGGGATTACAAGTTGGGAAATCTTATTTATGGATGGATGAATTATCACATCTTATCATGGACCCGTTGCGATATGGACCCATTGTGGAAGGAGCAGTTAATAATATCATGACCTACCACACCGTTAAGTCAATTTCGGAAGAAATTAACATTGACCTTGGTAGTAAAACTGTCATTAATGAGTGCCAAACTTGTAAAAAGGCATATCAAGCGGGCGGTATTGAGAAGTCCCGACAAGCCGAAGGATTTGTTAATAGTGATGGTGAAACGAGGGCAGCCTTCCTCTATCCACAAGAAGTTTTTGACTTAGAAATTAAGTATCAAGAAAAGTTTGGAATGAATATCCTGGATAAGCCAATTGCCTGGGGCGTGGAAGGTCGTGGGAAAGATATGTTGAGTAACCCATCTCAAATAAGGATTGATTAATTATGTCGTCATTCACCGAGAGAGCCAGTTGGACTGAAAATCCATTCGTATTTCAAACACACGAACCCTTACCGCAAGGAGTTCCGATTGATATTGAAGCAGTCCCACTCCACAAAGCCCTCTATGATAAGTTAGCAAAACTTGTGATTCCTTCACCTAAAAGCAAGACTGACCCTTATTCCGACAAAGGAAGGAGAGAATGGAGGCCGGGATATGACCCCATTACTAAGTTGGACCCAACCACAGTTGCTCCCGGATTGGTGGAAGGTATGCCTCTCCAATCAAGACGCAGAAAAGAACCACAAGGCGAGGGTGGAAAAGCCACCTTCTTGAATCTTATTGTGGATGTTTCCGGTAGTATGGCCTCTCCAATGGGTGGTGGTGGCCAATGTTTTGGTTATTATGATGGATTACCTCTTGGTGGTGAGGACTTAGCCCGAGTAGTTACACCACTTATGATAAGAATGGCCAAACAGAATGGAGATAAGTTCCAAGTAATCCGTTTCGGTTCATCGGCTACCGTTGATTGGCCAGGACCTGCTACTGATTATGACGATGCAATCGCTTATTACACTAACTCAACTACTGCCGGTGATGGGGGACGACCACTAGCGGGGACTGAAAGTGCCACTAATACTGCTAGAGGTTTGGCTTTGACCCGCTTTGAGATGGAACGCTATCTTGAGGAAGAAAATCTTGATGTTAAGGCAGCCGTTACCATTGTCATTAGTGACGGTCATTTCAATTATGGTTCTTGCATGACTGATGATACTTGGCTTCGCCAATATGGACCTGTTTTCTATGTTTTTATTGCACCCAAAGAAGGTGGTTTGGCCGGAGCGGTTCAAGGAATGAGAGAAGCACTTAAGCAAACACACGGAACATTAGGGTGTAAAAATTGTGTAGTGGACTTCGCTCCAAGTGTGGGACAAGGAGGCACCGTAACCGGATTTGCAGGTGCTTTAGTGGAGATGTGTCAAGCCAATGCCGGTGAAGCAGTTGATTGTGGCTCATATAATGAGTGATAACGACAGTATTAAGTAGCGAGAGGGTCTATTCAATTCCATGACTACCGGAGGTTCTAAATCGGGAGAGATTGTATTAGGTGAGAACCTATCATTTCCAGCGTATGGTGAAAAATCACTTTCTTCGCAAGTTGTTTTCGTAACTGGTAAGCGTGGTAGTGGTAAGTCTTGGACTTCCGGCGTGATGATGGAAGAGATGGAACGCTGTGATTTGCAGTTCGTTTGTTTTGATACATTAGGAGCACATAAAGGTTTGGAACAATTACCAAATGTTGAAATGATTACTCCTCGTGAAGATGAAACTTTGGATATGCAAGGTATAGTGGATAAAGTGGCCAACAGTAACAAAAGTTTGGTCCTCAACCTTACTGGATGCAGCCTCCCTAAACAACAGTTACTCATTGCAGACTATTGCGAAGCCCTTATTGATACTAAAATTGGCCACAATCACGGCAAAACTTTGATGACTGTTTTTGAAGAATGTCAAGATTATGTTCCTCAACAGGGCAAGCCAGTTTCCCACAACGCTATTGTGAGGTTGTGCAAACTTGGTCGTGGATTGGGTTATGGTTGCACTCTTGTTACTCAAAGACCTGCTTCATGTAGTAAGGAAGCCGTTTCTCAAGCAGCCATTTATCTAACACACAATGTAATCAACTCTCGTGACTTGAAAGCCTTGGAAGACCAACTAAGTTTTGGAACAGACAAAGATAGAATTAAGAGAATCCTTCAAGGAGTTACTGCGGCCCAAAAAGGTGAATGTGTGGCTTTCGCCCCCGAGTTCTTCCGTAACTCCGGTTACATACGAATCTCAAAAATTAGAAGTGACCGCCGAACCAAACATTCAGGCGGGAACATATCAGCCGCCCCAGTAAGCAGTCTATCCAATTCCGAGAACACCAATAGTGCAGGTTCAGCATATAGCCCATCCACCGGTAGCGGAAGTATGTCCTACCCTTCTAACATGAAGCCCCTAACTTCATTCGGAACTGATTGGAGTTCAGCCGAAAATGCACTCCCTAATTCTCCGACTAATCCCTACGCATCTAGCGACATGGGTGCCGACACCTTCAAAACTGAAACTGAAGAACCGCCAGTAGTTTGGCTACCTCCGGTGGATTACGATTCCCCCATGATAGTTGAAGAGATGGCTGCCGAAGACGGCTCACCGTTTGGTGGAGCCGGACCTATTGTGGGAATGGTGATTGCATTAGGAATGGCCGCCGGTGGATTCGTTCTCATCAAAGGTCTAAGCGATTAAATAGGTTCTCGCTCCCTACCATCTTATGACCGTAGCGTATAGCAACTCTCAAACCCGTTATAATGCGGGAGATTGGGTCTATACAGAACATCCTACCAAAGTTTGGTATAAGAGAGATTCCCAAGTGATTGAAGCCCATATCCCTATGCTGGATTATCAAATGTGGGACCATGCCTTCCTAACTAAACATGGTGTTACTAAAGAGGAAGCCCGCAAGAATATGAGTGCCAACAATAAAGATAAAATCTTTATGGTATTGCGACCTACTACTCGGAAAAACGGAAAGAAACGAGTCAAGGTCTTGAATCCATACGATGGTAAAACTAAAGCAATTTTCCACGAACAGATTAAGGGAAGGCTTATGGTTAATTTCGCCGTGACAGAAATTGAGCGTTGGCTTTTATTAGATAAAATTGGCACTCTTGGTTCAACGGATGATTCAGATTTAGAATTGGATTATGATGTAAAAACTTTGGACTCGGAAAGTAATTTTCAATGGCCAACTGATGAATACAACAATTCCCTTCGTTTGAAGAAAAGTAGTTATTTCGGAGCCGCCTGTATCATGTGTCCTCGTAACGCTTACACCGACCTCGGCATGAAGTTACAAGCCGAGGGAGCACATACTAGCGGAACCGACATCCAAAACAAAGATACAGAAGATTTGATAAGAAGTTTGATGCAATCGTTAGGAATGGATGGCAGGGGTAAAAACACAGGGCATTCTGTCTATCCAAACCAAATTAGTTTGGTTACCGGAGTTCCTCATTTCAACAAAAACATGACTAAAATGTATAACACCAAACCCGGTCTTGGTTGCGTCATTAAGGTGGATAGTAAGACCTTAGATTATGACCTTGCCAGCCTTTACAATAAACAAGCACCCGACCAATTTAAGACTAAATCAGTTGAAGATAATGACTATCAATACTTCTATGTTCCCTTTCAATCTATGGAACATAACTTTACTATTCAGCAACCTACTTTCCGTCCATTAGGTCTGTTTTCCAATTATCCGGAAACTGGTGCGGCACATCTCCTTAATGCTCTATGATTGGGAAGTCTTTAAGTATCGGAACGACTAACTATTCTATATGCGTATCACCGATAGACGCTCTATGAGCCGTAACTTACCGCCTTCGCCTAATATGCCAGCGTTGCCGACCATCAATATCGCACGAGATACTCTTCCGGCATATAACGCAGAAGGGCAAGGACTCGTTTCTGCTGGACCAAGACCAGCACCTCCAGTTATGCCAAGAATGCCTCAACTCAATATACCACAAGGACACTCACATTCACTTGCAGACTTCGCTGCTGGAAAGGGTGCAGGGCAAGGATTTGTCCCTAACACACCACTACCTGCGGCTACACAAGTTAAAATGCCATCTCTTAGATTAGATGCAGATTACGCAACTCGTGACCGTGACCTATCTCGTTACAACCTAAGAAACCAAGGTGTTTCACCTGCGGGTCAATACAACCGTCCATCTCATACACTTGAGATTTACGGACAGGGTAGGACTCTTGATGTTTCCCACATTAACAGAATGGGAACACCTATGGGAACTGGTGCAGGGGCTATGAATCATGGACCAGCACATAACTTTGGTGGCGACCCAAGAATGGATGCTGAAATGGCTTCTATTCGTCCAACAGCCGCACAAATGGATATTTCAACTGCTATGAGAGGTCAAAGGGACCGTAAGATGGCGGAGTTCGTTCAAGCAAATAAGAACCAACCAATCGGTGTTAGCGGATTTGACCGCAGAATCAAGGGACTAAAGAGGGCAGAATCTAAAGCAATCCCGATTCACAACCACCCAATCATCCCAAGAGCAGTTATGCCATCAGCACCTAAAGTCGGTCATCTTGTAAGCCCTGCTAAGAAAATGAACCTTGAAGCACAATACATTGCACCTCCAATCCGTAACGGCGACATGGGAGGCACATTTGCTTCTATGAGCACTATTTCCGGAAACATTGGTATGTCACCAGGCCGAGCATTCGGCGCAGAAGCACACTTGTTTAGATGAATACCCACCAAGGGTTTAAGTAGCAGCGACCCATACTATTGAGTATGGCAGACGCAAAGATTATTGATACTACTAAGGGCATCAACGCACCTTCGTTCAAATCTTATGAGGTGGACGCACAAGGAAATACTGAAATAGAGTCTTGGACTCCACCATCTCGTAGGCACGGTATGAAGCGTGTTATGGAGAGAGTTAAGCGTGGAGCCGATGGAGCCGGAATCTTGTTTGAGTATTCTATTGATGATGAAGATATTGTTACTTACAACGAAAAAGAATATAAAGCCCTACCCGACAAACAAAAAGAAGGTTTAATCTTTGACGACTCTTTGAAACTTTGGTATCGTGTTGAATGTGGTGTTTATCTAAAGTTCGGACCCTTCCAAAAGAAAGGTTGGAAAGTTTTGGCCCGTTTAGAACCAATGAATGAAACTACGGAAAAAGATAGGAAGTGGAGAGCCATTAAGGTGTTACCATTTCCCGGAGTTGCGGATTCGGAGATATACCCTTACCTTCCTAAAGCCGCTCACGATGCCAGCCGGTGTGATGCTTGCGGAAATATGCGTTATCGTGTTGATACCTACCTCTTAGTAAGTCCTAAAGGTAAGCATGAAATTGTAGGAACAACTTGTCTGCAAGGATATACTGGTTTAGACCCGGATACTTTGTTATCATTATATGCCGCCCTTGACCCAACTAATCGTTATAGGGCTGGCAAGAGTGCATCTCCAAGAAATCTCAAAGTAGCCAACAAAGACTTTACTCAATTTTTACTGTTGGTATCACGCTGGGTGGAGGAACGAGGCTACACCAAATATGCACCCGGAGTTACACCTACGACTCGCCGAAGTTATTATGGTCGCTCCTATTCTTCCGGAACTCAATTAGGCGAGTTCTTATTCCAAGGTTTCGTGCTTCCACAAGGAATGGACCTTGAAGTTACCAATGTTAGTGCAGCAAGAATGCAAAAGTTTGCTGATGAGTTCAAAGCAGTTGGCAAACAATACAAGAGCACCGGAGCAGACTCCTATGTTTTGAGTGGCCCTCTCTTTGTTTCGGAAGGAAATGTGCCTTACAAAATTGCCGATGCTACGGATAAAGATGTCGTATCATTACATACCGAAATGATGAATTATGTAAGGAATCTAACCCCTGCTAACTCTTACCAAGTTAGCATTAAATCTTTGTTCACTACCGGAGAAGTTACTCGCAAAGTTTCCGGACTGGCAGCCAGCGTTTATCAAGCACTCCAAAACTTTAAGAATCCTCCACCACCTCCAACAAAGCCAAAGCCTTCCACACAAGGTCAGTATTACAACAAAACGAAGCCAAGTGCTCCTACTGCCCCACCTCACCCTACTTGTTTTGGCAATGTTGGCTCTATTGAAATACTTACTATTAAAGTAACTAATAACCGCAACATGACCTCTAAGGCAGGGAACAATTTCAATCTCATGAAAGGTGAAGTCATTACTCAAGGCAATAAGAAAGCCACATGGTTTGAAAGCCCCGGAACTCCGGTGGCCAATGCTAAGGTAGGTCAAATCATTAGTGTGGAAGCAAGCATCAAAGGACACTCACAATACAAAGGAGTTTGGTCCACCACACTATCGGGCGTAACTCTTGTTCCACAAGGCACTACCAGTTCCGTAACATATCTTGGAAGTCCAGGCACTATCATTAGTGAAAGAGTAAAAGTTATGAGCAGTAAGCCAGCCACTTATGGAGGGAAAGAGGTTCGTATGGAAACTCCAAGTGGAAAAAGATTGATTGCTTATGATTCTCATTCGCAACTGCAACTGGCCAATCCCGGAGAAGTTTGGGAAATTACTGCCAAGGTCAAGAAACATAGTCGTGGCATGACTCAAATATACTACATCAGTTCGGCCACGAAGGTTTAAGTAGGTTATCACCTCAATTAGAGGATATGGCGAAAGCCACGATAGACAACGGGAACATCGTTTTCAGCGTCTATGACACAACAATAAACGAAACTGCTGTGGAAGTCAGTAGTGTTTGGGTCAGCGACATATTCCCACTTGGGTAATACGCTTCTGCATCCCTGATATAAATAAACTCCCGCTATTAAAGGACGGAAAATAATTCGGTTAGCATCAAGGAAGAAGAATAACGAAAAGGCTACGAACCGTAAGTTATCACTCTTGACCTCCGCCGGAATCCCATTCACTATATTCTTCGGTGCCTTTAAGTAGCGAAACGGAGAATGTTCTCCTATGCACAAACTCAAAGCCGAGGCCCTTGCTCGTAGTCAATGCGAAAAAGGTGTAGCCGTTTATTTGGCTCAACAGCATGGTAAGCACCGAAATAAGTCAGTAGCATACGGACTTCTTGGTGGATTAGCCGGAAGTGTAATTCTCATGGTTTGGGGTCAAATCCCCAAAGGCCCTATGGCATTTATTCCCTTAGTGGTTGGACTTGTCGGTGGCATGGCTACTGGCCTTGCTACTCAAGATAATAATGATGCCGCACGAGAAATGACATTTCAAGATGTTTGTTCCCAATACGATGAGGAAGATGAGTTAGCGGAAGATGATGTGGAAGAAGATGATGAAGACGGCGGTAGTGAGTGAGTCTTTAAGTAGCGAAAAGGAGCAAGGATAGAGTATGAAGATGACGCATCAAGTAGGAATGGCATTCGTAATCGGATTCGCCGGATATTTCGTGGCAACCAAAGTAAAAGATACTATGGGAGCAGAAGGAGTGGCGACAACCGACCCTTTCCAACAAGAAATGTTTGACAGCCTACCACCTATGCCTTTGGCTAATGAAGTCATAGACAATATGATGCTCCGTGAAGATACGAACGAAGCGTTACTTGCTCAAAATGCTCCAATGGTTGCACCACCGGAGTTAAACATGGTGAATCTTCTTGCAGCGATTAAGGGTGCAAATAACCTGCCATCACCTGCAACCGTAAAAGTTTGAGGTGAATAGAATGGATAAGTTTAGTAAAACATTTCTTATAGGCGCATCTGCGGCTATCCTTGTAGTCGGTTTTCGTATGTTTCATGATAATGAAATGACTGAAACAGTTACCAAAGAAGCATCCGGATGTGGATGTGGTGGCTATGAGAATCAAGAAGTTCAAAACGCTCAAGATGGCGGAGTAACTTTCAAATCAGAATATTCCTTAGAATACATCAATCCCGAACCAGTTTCCGGTGCCAACGATGTTCACGGTGCCGAAAACACCGGCTTCGTTAGTAGGGGACAAACTTCCACTTCACACGGCCGTGGCTTTGCTTCGGACACCGTAGCAACTAAACAAATGGCCAGCGTTATGGAAGGTGCCAGCCCAACATTAGCAC
>WLWG01000766.1_pt1 | contig 32211 bp, 43 predicted proteins | sample 6712871 | NCBI WGS metagenome assembly WLWG01 (sample SAMN12718693, study PRJNA515312) | sponge metagenome | isolation source: marine sponge | host: Mycale hentscheli | place: New Zealand: South Island, Marlborough, Capsize Point | collected 2003-05-01
TATATATGATAAAAGATAAAACATTTAGAATAACATTCACAAAAGCCAATGGCGAGGAAGTAACTAGATTTGGTAAGTTTGATGACAAGTGCAGATATTGGACTAGTAAAGTTGGAACTGCATTAATCACTTATTTTGATTTAGATAAAAAAGGATATAGAACTGCAAGTGGCAGTTGGAAAGTGAGGTATTAATGGAGTGGTTTGTATTAGGAATGGTTTTTAGTTTAATAGCTTTAAGAATATGGAGTGATATATAATGGCACAACAAAACGAAGAACATTTAGAAGTGATAAGTAGAAACAAGGCGAAAGCCTACGAAGAACAAAAATCCATGCGACAGGAATTAATTGATTGGATTAATAGTTGTAGTGCAATGCACATGCAAGAACTTCATTCAGAGATGAGAAGAATGAAAAGGGGGTGGGAATAATGCCAAATAAACATTTTTGCCAAGGACCACATTGTCATGAACAAGTTACAACAGATAGATTTTTAAAATCGCGTGGAGTAATTCGTGGACGATATGCATATGCAACACAAGACAGAACACCTAATCAATGGGGTTGGACTCCAAATGGTTCTGATGTTTATTTTTGTAGTCAAGCATGCAAGTTTGATTGGTTATCATTGAATATGGAAAACATTGAACATGGTCGACCGATTGAGTTTATCAGACACAGACGAGAGAGCCAAGGTTATGCCAAGGTTAAGAATGATGAGTCAAGGTGGGGACCAGAATATAATATTGTAAGGGTTGACAATGGACAAATTGTAGAATAGGATAATCCTATTAACAGAAAGGAATATTATGAATAAAACAATTAAAAAAGAGTTCTTGCCAGGTGGAGCGAGAAGACAGGAACTATTAGACCAGGTGCCAGACTATTTAAAAACACCTGGACTACAAGCAAACAAACATATGTTCTGTATTGATATACTCAAGATGACAGAGACTGAATATCTTGAGGCATTAAACAAAGCAACTAACGGTGGAGTAGTGGAGGCAGCATGGAACTAAAACACACTACAACTGCACCAGAGTTTAAGATCATCGAAGATAACAAAGATGAGCCGGCATTAAAACCGGCTCAAGAGTTTGTAGGTGGTAATGTAGAATGTATTACATTTCCAAACGGTGATGTATTAATAGTAAATGAGGAAGGTAAGTTGATGGGTCTACCATTAAATCCAGAAGGTACAGCGTTATGGCGTATGACATTTACTAAAGAAGAGTATGCATTTGGATATGATGACTGGGTATCTGGTCCTGCTATCCTTATAAAAAAGAAAGCCCTTAAACGTTGGGCATAGTTTCTGTTAGACTAGTAGCGTGGTACCGATAGAGGTACCACGCCAATTCCAAAAATCCAAAACTTTTAATTAATTAAATATATATGTATAGAAAAGGGGTCCCAGACTATACCCTTTATGCTTTGATTTATAGATTTATAGGGTATAAATACTTATAAGGTTCCAAAATTAAACCTAAAAAAATTTTGCAAAAAAATTTTCGAAATGGAAGTAGATTTAGATAAGATAAAAAAATTGCCACCTGATGTCAGGAAAGAGTTCATGAGAACTTTTGTAAAGTATTCTGACAAAAAGAAAGAACATAAAATCAAAAATGACTTTATGACTTTTGTAAAACATGTTTGGCCAGAATTTGTTGAAGGTGGGCATCACAAAAAAATTGCAGAAAAATTTAACCGTATCGCACGTGGAGAATTAAAACGTGTTATTATTAACATGCCACCAAGACATACTAAGTCAGAGTTCTCTAGCTTCTTGCTGCCCGCTTGGATGATCGGGCGTAATCCTAAATTAAAAATTATTCAATCAACTCACACAACAGAACTCGCAGTTAGATTCGGGCGTAAAGCAAAAACGTTAATGGACTCAGAAGAATACAAACAAGTATTTGACACTCGTTTGAGAGAAGATAGTCAGGCAGCGGGTAAATGGGAAACCCAACAAGGTGGTGAATATTTTGCAGCAGGAGTTGGTTCAGCTATTACTGGAAGGGGTGCAGATTTATTAATTATTGATGACCCACACTCGGAGCAAGATGCTCTAAACATAGATGCATTGGAACGAGCTTATGAATGGTATACATCAGGTCCACGTCAGCGTTTGCAACCGGGTGGTACAATTATTTTGGTTATGACAAGATGGAATACAAAAGATCTAACCGGTAAATTATTAAATGCACAAAAAGAACCAAAGTCTGATCAATGGGAGATTATAGAGTTTCCTGCTATCATGCCTTCAGGTGAACCAGTATGGCCAGAGTTTTGGAAGCTCGATGAATTAGAAGGAGTTAAAGCTTCACTATCTTTACCTAAATGGAATGCGCAGTGGATGCAAAATCCAACTTCAGAAGAAGGAGCTTTGATTAAAAGAGAATGGTGGCAGAAGTGGGAATCTGATTCATTACCTCACTTGCATCATGTTATACAATCTTATGATACAGCGTTTATGAAAAAGCAAACAGCGGATTACTCTGCTATTACTACTTGGGGAGTCTTTTATAAAAACGAAGATAGTGGTCCACAGTTGATATTATTAGATGCTTTAAAAGAACGTTTGGAGTTTCCAGAGCTAAGACGGGTTGCAATGGATCAGTATAAATATTGGAACCCTGAAACAGTTATTGTTGAATCTAAGGCATCTGGTCTACCTCTAACTTATGAGTTGCGAAAAATGGGGATACCTGTTATAAATTTTACTCCCTCAAAAGGTAACGATAAACATACGAGGGTAAACAGCGTTGCACCTCTATTTGAGAGTGGATGCATATGGGCGCCCACAAATGAAGCCTTCGCTGAGGAAGTCATTGAGGAATGTGCAGCTTTTCCTTATGGTGACCACGACGATTTAGTCGATAGTATGACACAAGCTGTAATGAGATTTAGACAAGGCGGGTTTTTGGAACACCCTGAAGATTATTTGGATGAGCCATTGCCTGAACCTAAAAGGACATATTATTAATGGGACCAATATTTAAATTTTTAAACTCTTTAAGATCACTTGCTAAAACCAAGAACATGACCATTAAAGATGCCTATAAATTTGCTGAACAAGAGTTTGGTGAAGTTAGTGATTTATTAAAACTACAAATCAATAAAATTTTTAAAGACGTTGAAGCACCTAGTATTAAGAAACCATCTAAACCAGAAGGTAAAGTTATCGAAGCGGTGTTTGAACCTGGTGTAGATAAAAAAGGTAAAAGAGTTGAAGAGTCTGAAAGTCAGTTAATGAAAAGACTTGAAGAAGGAATTAAGAGTTTAAAATCTACTCAAAATATATCAACAGGACTTACAAGAACATTAGCTAGAGAAATTTTAATGAAAAGAGGAATTGACCTTGGTAAAGGAATGGATCCAATAGAAGTATTTAGAAGTAAATTTGGTGAAGAAATTTTAGGCGATGTTGCAAACCTTGCAGATGAATTAGTTGAAATGGAAGCAATGGGTAAGACTCCTAAAAAATTAGAAGAGATTTTAAAACAAGAAGGACTTCTTGATGTTAAGATGCCTAAAGAACCTCCACGAGGATATAGCGACGAGGAGCTAGCAGCTATTCAAAAAGAAATAGATCAAGAAGATGTTTTATTAAAGTTTGATCCAGAAGATAGAGAACCCAATGCAACAGGTGGACGTGTTGGTTTTGCTTTAGGAAGTTTACCAAAAGGTATTCAAGCTTTAGTTAAAACTATAAATAAAAAATTTGGTAAAGATACATTGAAGACTGCGGATGAAATGGAAAGACCTAAAGCTGCAAAAGAAAAAGAAATGTTTGAAAAGTTTGAGTCTAGAAATCCTGATCGAAAAAGAAAATTAACGGATGATGAGATTAAAGAATATGAAGAAGAGTTAGGAGATAGTGAAACTTGGATGATGGAAGGAACTGTTGAAGAAGCAGAAGAAGCTTTAAGAAGACAAAAAGAATATCAACAAGATATGTTTACACAATACAAAGCGGGTAAATTAAATCCACAACCAGGAGAAAAAGGTAGAAAAGAATTTTTAGAGAGTAAACTTGAAGAAATGGAAATGTCTGGTGATAAAAAATTAATGACAGTTGATGAGATTGAAGAATTATCAAATATGGACCTTGAAGCTGAAATGAATGTAGCAAAATCTTTAGCTCCTAAAATGGTAGAGCGATTAGAATTAAAACAAAAGTATCCTGGTATTACAGATGAATTAATAGATAGAATTTTAATTGATGATAATATGCAAAGAAAAGCAGAAGTATTAGCTACATTAGATGAAGCATTTAAGATGATGGAAAAAGGAATGAGACCAGATGAAGTTTTAAGTACAATTAAAAATGTAACTAGAACCAAACAAGCTGGAGGCGGCTTAGCATATTTAATGGGTCTGTAATGGATAGAGTTAGTGGAGGGGGAGGAAAAGCTTATTTAGAAAAAGAAAATAAGTTAATTAATTTTTTAAGAAAGAAATTAAATAGAGGTGAAACTAATATAAAAAAAGATCTATCTGGTTTTGTAAAAGAATCTAAATTAGATTTTAACAACACTCAGTTTGTTAGAGTTCTTAAAAGAAATTTTCCTAATACGTTTGTTTACAAAGGAATGCAGTACGAAGACTTACCACAGTCTATAAAAGATAAAATAATAGATCTTTCTAAAACAAAACCTACAGCAGAAATAGCTAAAGAATTAAAATCAGAACTTCCTGCTTTTTCAGATAATACTACAGCGTCTAGATCCATAAAAAATTTTTTAGTCAAACAAGAAGTCACCCCTGTAGAACAAGTAGGTGGTTCTAGTATGCCAATGAATGAAAGATTAGCTAAAGAAAAGATAATAACTAATTATATAAAAAAGAATCCTGATGTAATCACTGCCAATGCAATGGCTAAAAATATAAATCTATTAAATCCAGGTTTAAATATGTCAGATAGTTTTGTTGAAACTACTATTAAGAGATTAAATTTAGATGATTTAATTACAACAAGACACGCTGAAATATTTCCACAAGTTCAACAATTAGATAGAATTTTGAAAAAAAATAAAAAGTTATTATTGTCTGATCTATCTTCAGAAAGTAAAAAAAATACAATTTTAGAAATTTATGCAAAAGAAACAAATCAAAATTTAGATGATGCTGCTGCAAATTTAAAATCAAGACTATCTAAACTAGGTAGAATATATGCTGGAGAAGAACAAAGATACGAGAAAAAATTATATAATAAAATAAAAGCCCCTGCAAATTATATGGATTCTTATTTGCATCAAAACATTGTTGGTATCACAAATAGATCTGGAAAAATTAGTAATTACGAAATGGGAAAACTTTTAGGTCTTCCTAAAAAACAATTAGATTTAATTCAAGGAACTGCCAACATGATGAATGCTTTTGATTTTAAAGTAGCAGGTGACCATACGGATATTAAAGCTTTGATGAAAAGAAATAACTTTCGTAATTATAAAAAGAATTTTACTAGAATCGAATATATTAAAGATAACTTAAATGAATATAAAAGAAATTATGATCGTAAAATATTATCATTATCAAAACAAGCTGAAGTAGCAACTCCTACTATTCAACAAGAATTATTAAAACAACAAAAAGCATTACAAGATGATTTTGCTAATAAAACTGGATATAGAATAGGTGGATTTGGTATTGAAAAAGGAAGGGTTACAATTAATCCTCAGACTTTAAGGCTACCTGATTTAAAAAACCCATACAACGACACTCTTCAACAAGCGATGAGAAATTTTAATACAACAGGTCTTCCAGGTAAAAAAGGAACTACCTTTAATCAAATTGATCAAAGATTAATAAATGCTACTCCACAAGAGAGAATAGAAATATTTGAAGAAATATCTGGAACCGATAAAGCTAAAAAAAGTAAATACTTAAAAGCTTTACAAAAAGTACCAAAGATTGGTAAACTTGCTACAGCAGTTATTGGTGGAACTGCAGGCGCTGTTGGTATTTCTTCTTTAGCAACTGCAGAAGAACCGAATCAAAAATATACACCTCCAGAAGATATAGAATTTGGAGATCCAGAAACTTGGGATAAAAAAGTTTTAGACTTTGTAGCAGAATATCCAATTGAATCTGCAACTGCTGCAGGAGCTACTGCACTAGGTGGAACCCTTGCAACAAAAACAGGAAGAAAAGTTTTAAGTAAAATTGGTCAAGCTGCGTTATCAACACCAGCGGGAATGGTTGGATTAAATTTAGCTGTAGGCGTTGATCCAAAAGAAACTTTCGATAGAACTTTATTAGAGGCAGAATTAGCAGCAACTCCTGGATTGGTTAAAGGTGCAGAAGCAATAACTAAAAATCCATTACTAAGAAAAGCATTAACTTTAGGAATAGGACCAAGATTAGCTGCAGGTCTTTCAGGTGTAGGTATAGCTGCATTAGCGGGTGAAGGTTTGTATGAACTAGGTAAACGTGGAGCTGCTGAATATGAAAAATTACAAGCAATGACTCCAGAAGAAAAACAAGCATACTTAGCTGAACAAGTTGATCCATTAATGGATGAAGGTGGCATGGTAGATATTAGTCGAGAAGGTTTTAAAGATGGAAGTAAACCACCCAAAATGGATAGAAGAAAGTTTATGAAAATTATGGGAGGTATTGCATCATTACCAGTTTTAGGTAAGTTTGTAAAAATAGCTAAACCTTTAACACCAGCTGTTTCAAAAGCTGTTGATGGTATGCCTACTTTTATATTTGATCTTATTGCTAAAGTTAAATCAAAAGCTGAAGCAACAGGAATGAAATATTTTACTGGTAATAGAGCAGATGAATTTGAAGATGTTTATCAAGCAGATAATTTTGTGGTTACAGAAAAAGGTAACAAAATAACACTTAGAGAAGTAGATCAAGATGGTGATATGCTTTATAAAGAAAATCAAATAGAAATAGAAGTAGACCCTGAAACTGGCGGAGTGACTTATAATGAAGCAAGTGCAAGACCTGATATGGAGGGTAAACTTAAAGATGTAGAAGAATACATTGACGAAGATGATTTAGAAAATATGAGAAAATACACATACGATGAATAGACTAGGAAAAAAGAGTGGTCCACCACCAAAATCAGGTCCACAACCACAAGGCTTGAATATTTCTTATAATACTGTTAGAACAGTCAAACAATCTGGAGAAAAAATAAATGGCAGATATAGACAAAGCTCTTCCAAACGTAGAGCAAGAAATTAATGTACCTTCTGATGTTGAAATTGCAGAGGCTGAAGCAGCTGAGCAACAAGAATTAGAAGAACAGGGGAATCCTGTAGAGATTACAGAAAACGAAGATGGATCAGTAGATATAAACTATGATCCTGCAATTGCTTCTGTTGCAAATACAGAAAATCATTATGCCAATTTAGCAGATCATTTACCTGATGATATATTAGGTAGATTAAGTTCTAACTTATTTCAAAATTATCAAGATTATAGAAATTCTAGAAAAGAATGGGAAAACTCTTACAAAACAGGTTTAGATCTGTTAGGATTTAAATATGAAAACAGGACGGAACCATTCTCGGGTGCTTCGGGTGCCACTCATCCGGTGCTTGCTGAAGCTGTTACTCAGTTTCAAGCGTTGGCATATAAAGAGTTACTCCCAGCTGATGGACCAGTCCGAACACAAATAATTGGAATTCCAACACCAGAAAAAACTCAACAATCAAATCGTGTAAAAGATTTCATGAACTTTCAGTTGATGGATCAAATGAAAGAATACGAACCTGAGTTTGATCAAATGTTATTTTATTTACCTCTTGCAGGTTCATCATTTAAAAAAGTTTATTATGATGAAGTTTTACAAAGAGCGGTATCAAAGTTTGTACCGGCAGATGATTTAATTGTTCCGTACACAGCTACCTCATTAGATGATGCGGAAGCAATTATTCATCGAATAAAAATTTCAGAAAACGAATTAAGAAAACAACAAGTCGCTGGTTTTTATAGAGATATAGATTTAAAACCGGGACAACTAAATGAAGATGAATTACAACAAAAAGAAAATGAGCTTGAAGGTAGAACTAGAAGCAAAGAAGAAGATGTATTTAATTTATTAGAGTGTCATGTTAATTTAGACTTAGAAGGTTTTGAAGATATTAATCCTGAAGATGGTGAGCCTACTGGAATTAAACTTCCATACATTGTAACTATAGAAGAGAACTCTAGAGAAATTTTATCTATTAAAAGAAACTATGAAGTGGATGATCCACAAAAATCAAAAGTACAATACTTTGTACATTTCAAATTTTTACCAGGGCTAGGTTTTTATGGTTTTGGTTTAATACACATGATTGGCGGTTTATCTAGAACTGCAACAAGTGCTTTAAGACAACTGTTAGATGCAGGAACATTATCAAACCTACCTGCTGGATTTAAACAACGAGGAATAAGAATTAGAGATGATGCACAAGCAATACAACCTGGTGAATTTAGAGATGTAGATGCTCCAGGAGGAAACATTAGAGATTCATTTATGATGTTACCTTTCAAAGAACCAAGTGCAACACTTCTTCAACTTATGGGAGTCGTGGTAAATGCAGGGCAAAGATTCGCTTCCATAGCGGACCTGCAAGTAGGTGACGGGAATCAACAAGCAGCTGTGGGCACGACTGTAGCATTGCTTGAAAGAGGAAGCAGAACAATGTCTGCTATTCATAAAAGAATTTATGCAGCTCTTAAAAATGAATTTAAATTATTGGCAAGAGTTTTTAAACTTTATCTACCTGCAGAATACCCCTATGATGTAGTTGGTGGTCAAAGAATGATTAAACAGCAAGACTTTGATGACCGTGTAGATATCTTGCCAGTTGCAGACCCTAATATTTTCTCACAAACACAGCGTATTTCCCTTGCGCAAACAGAGCTGCAGCTGGCAACTTCTAATCCAGGAATACACAATCAGTATGCAGTTTACAGAAATATGTATGAAGCATTAGGTGTAAAAGATATTGATAAAATTTTAATTCGACCACAACCCCCACAACCAAAGGACCCTGCGTTAGAACATATCGATGCTCTCGCAGGGAAACCGTTCCAAGCGTTTCCAGGTCAAGATCATAGAGCACATATGACTGCTCACTTAAATTTTATGGCAACTAACATTGCAAGAAACAACCCAGTTGTTATGGCAAGTTTAGAGAAAAATATTTTTGAACATATTTCTTTGATGGCACAAGAACAAGTTGAAGTAGAGTTTAGAAATGAGTTACAACAACTACAACAAATGCAAATGGCTATGCAACAGAACCCACAAATGGCTCAACAAATGCAAATGCAGGTTAGAATGTTAACTGAAAAAATAGAATCTAGAAAAGCAGTACTTATTGCAGAGATGATGGAAGAATTTATGAAGGAAGAAAAAGAAATTACTTCACAATTTGATAATGATCCTATTGCAAAACTACGAGCAAGAGAATTAGACCTTAGAGCACAAGAAAATTATCGTAAAGAACAAGAAGCTAAGGAAAGAATTAACCTTGATAAGATGAAATCTATGATGAATCAGATGAATCAAGAAGAAAAACTAGAACAAAACGAAGATTTAGCACATTTAAGAGCTGATACATCGTTAACAAAAACAGTTTTACAACACGAATTAAAAAATAAGGACAAAATTTAGGTAAATTATGTGGTTTAGTGCAATAAAATTAGCTGTAAACGCCGGTTCACACATTTTTAAGAAGCGTCAAGAGACAAAAATGCTTATGGCGGACGCTCAAATGGAACATGCAAGAAAAATGGCTCGAGGAGAAGAGGCTTACCAAGGAAAATTACTTGAATCTAGAAATTCAGACTGGAAGGACGAGGCGGTTTTGATAATTTTGTCGGCGCCAATAGCAATTTTGGCTTGGGCGGTCGTATCAGATGACCCAACTGCGATGGAAAAGGTTCAACTTTTCTTTGAACTGTTCTCTACGCTCCCTTCATGGTTCACTAATTTATGGATACTTGTAGTTGCGAGCATTTATGGTATAAAGGGTACACAAATTTTCCGGAACGGAAAAAAATAAGGAGGAAACACATGGCAAACAAAAGATTTAATAAACAAGTGCCTGGTTTTGGATTTATAAAAGGCAAACCTGAAAAAGGAACCGAAGCTGTAAAAGGTAACGTGTCTCCTCAGGAAAAGAAAAACATTGCTTTTTCAAAATCTAGAAAAATCAAAAACACAGCGAGTTAATTATGAAAAAAGAAAAAGGTAAATACCCTTCAAAAGGTATGAATGCTTTAGCAAAGAAAAATCCTAAAGTAGCTAAAAAAATTATGGGCTATAAAGAAGGTGGCAGAGCAAAAATGATGGATGGTGGAGTTGCTAATCATGCTCAGTTAACTGGCTTTGGTGCAGTTAGACCAGAAGTTAAAAAATTCGGTAAATAATAATGGCTGGAATTTTTGGAGTAGCATTAAAAGGATTAGGCATGTTAGGTAAAGGTAAAAAAGTTTCTAAAACTATTTCATCTGTTAAACCTAATGTTCCAAAAACAGATCTAGAAAAAGCTAAAAGTAAGTTAGCTATTGCGAAACAAAAAACAAAAGCATCTAAAGCAAAATTAAGTAAAACTCTTTTTGATATTGAACAAAAAAGCAAAGGTAAGGACTAATGGCCAAACTTTGTGCAAAAGGAAAAGCTGCAGCTAAAAGAAAATTCAAAGTGTATCCATCAGCATATGCTAATATGTATGGATCAGCAGTTTGTTCTGGTAAAATAAAACCAGGTGGAAAGAAAAAAACTAAAAAAAGAAAATGAGTTTACGAAAGTGGGTAGCAGAGAAATGGGTAGACATCGGAGCTCCGAAGAAGGACGGGAAGTATCAACCGTGCGGGAGAAGCAAGGGGAGCAAAAGGAAATATCCAAAATGCGTACCACTTGCAAAAGCCACACAAATGACAAAGTCGCAAAAGGCGAGTGCTGTCAAACGAAAAAGAGCAGCAGGTAATCCTGGTGGTAAACCAACTAATGTTGCAACTTTTACAAAGCGAACTAAAAAAGCTGACGGTGGATACATTGGAAGTTTTATTAAATTAGATATAGATGGTAAAACAGTTGGAAACCCATCTTACAAAAAATATTATAAAGGTTTAATATAATGGCAAAAAAATTAACACCATCTGAAAAATATAAACAACTTAAAAAACACACTGAAAATGCAGGAATGAAAGTTGTAGAAAAAGATGGTAAAATTATTGTTAGAAAAAAGAGAGAAAAATAATGGCCGAAAGACCAATTAGAAAAACTACTACAGGTAAAGGTGCTAATTATAGACCAACAAAATCTGGAGCTGGAATGACAGCTAAAGGTGTAAGAGCTTACAGGGCAGCAAACCCTGGAAGTAAATTAAAAACAGCCGTGACTGGAAAAGTGAAGCCAGGATCAAAAGCTGCAAAACGCAGAAAATCTTACTGCGCTAGATCACTAGGACAACTCAAACGATCATCAGCGAAGACAAGAAACGATCCAAATTCTCGAATACGACAGGCACGGAGAAGATGGAAATGTTAAATGTCTGACCACACACTAGAAACATTCGTACCCACACTTAGAAAAAAAATAAGAGATTCTTACCAGTCTATAGGTGAAACTATGGTTGCTGGAGGAGTAAAAGATATGGAGCAATATCGATATCTTTTAGGACAGGCACATGCCTTACAATTAATAGATCAGGAAATATCAAACCTGCTAAATCCAAAGGAGGATAAAAAAGATGATACTGAAAGAGACGACACAAACGTCATCCGATTCAAAGGAAGTCCCGAAGACTAAACTTGCATTGGAAGAAAAATATAAAGAAGAAGCTAAGATCGAACAAAGTAAAAGAGTTGATGAAACAAATGTTGATTCAATTCAAGATGAACTTCCAACACCAACTGGTTGGAGATTATTAGTTTTACCATTCACACCTAAAGATAAAACTAAAGGTGGAATTATTGTTGCACAAGAAACTTTAGACAGATTAAGAATCGCAGTGAACTGTGGTTATGTTCTAAAGATGGGCCCGGAAGCTTATAAGGATAAAGATAAATTTCCAAGTGGCGCTTGGTGTAAAGAAAAAGATTGGGTGATTTTTGCAAGATATGCAGGATCACGATTACCAATAGATGGCGGAGAAGTCCGTATCTTAAACGACGACGAGGTTCTTGGAACTATTAAAGATCCAGAATCTGTGTTGCACCACATATAACATAGGAGGAGACTATGCAAGAAGAAACAAAAACAGATACTCCAATGGTGGACATTGATACTTCAGGTCCAAGTGCAGAAGTTGAATTAAACGACGATGTACAAACTGAAGAACAAGTTGAAACTAAGGAGCAAGACACTAGCCCCGAGCCGCAAGCTACGAGCGACGAGAAGCAAGAAGCGAGCAGCGAGGAGACAGACGATCAGAAAGAATCGAAAGATAAAGAATTAGAAAACTATAGTAAAGATGTTCAAAGAAGAATAGCTAAGCTTACTGGTAAATGGAGAGAAGCTCAAAGACAAAGAGATGAAGCCATTGAATTTGCTAAAGCTCAAAAACAAAAAGCTGAAGAAGCTTCTAAGAAATATTCTTCAATTGAACAAGCGAGCGTTAAAGATAGAGAGCAAAGTATTGTTTCTGGTATCGAAGCTGCACAAGCTAAATTAGCAGCAGCTAGAGAAGAAGGAAATATTGCTGCTGAAATCGAAGCTCAAAAACAAATTGCAAGACTAGGTTACGAAGAAGCTAGACTTGCAGAAGCTAAACAAATGGCAGAAGCAGCGCCAAAAGTTGAAAAGAAGATAGAGCAAATGCCTACTTTTAATCAACAAACTCAACCACAACAACAAGTAGATCCTAGAGCGGAAGCTTGGGGATCTGAAAACAAGTGGTTTGGTACTGATACTGCTATGACTTATACTGCTTTTGATATCCATAATAAATTGGAATCAGAAGGGTATGATCCACAATCTGATGAATACTATGCAGAAATTGATAAGAGAATAAGACTTGAATTTCCGCATAAATTTGCTACAACTACAGACAAGGTTAAAGAAACGACCAAACCTGTACAACAAGTAGCGGCGGCGACGCGAAGTACAAAAACTGGTCGCAAAACTATCAGTCTCACCCCTTCTGAAGTTGCTATCGCCAAAAAATTAGGAGTGTCATTAGAAGATTATGCAAAACAAAAAAAACACATGAAGGAGGTTTAAGCATATGGAAGACAATAAACTAAACAAGACCCCTCGTGCGAGTCAGTCTAGAGTTTCTGATAAGAGACCTACAACCTGGACTCCCCCGTCATCTTTAGATGCACCTACTGCGCCTGATGGTTTCAGACACAGATGGATAAGAACTGAAGTTTTAGGCATGGACGATACAAAGAACATGTCAGGTAAACTTAGATCTGGATGGGAACTCGTAAGAGGAGATGAATATCCGGAGCAAGCTTATGCAACTGTTAAAGAAGGTAAATACGCAGGAGTGATTGGAGTTGGCGGCCTTGTGCTGGCAAGGATACCGGAAGAGCTCGCAAAGTCTCGAGAAGCTTATTTTAATAAGCAGACTCAAGATAGAGATGAAGCAGTAAACAACGATCTCTTGAAGGAACAGCACCCAAGTATGCCGATCGATAGTGATCGACAGAGTCGCGTAACTTTTGGTGGTACTAAAAAATAATTTTTTAGCGATACCAACTACCGCGATACTAAATATAAACTAAACTAAGGAGTAAATAATATGGCTAACAAAGACGCCGCTTTCGGTTTGAAAGCAATTGGTAAAGTTGGTCAGAATAGAGACAACCAAGGTTTAAGTGAATATAGTATTGCAGCTTCTTCAAGCGCAATTTATCAATGGGATCCAGTGCAGATGGCTGCTACTGGTGAAGTTGAGGTTGCAGGAGCAGGAGACGTTTTATTAGGTTCACTTAATGGTGTATTCTATACTGACGCTTCAACAAGCAAACCTACATGGGCTAATCACTTAGCAGCATCTAACACTGCAACAGACATTGTTGGATTCGTTGCTGATGATCCTTATGAAAGGTTTGAAGTACAATCAAATAATGCAGGTGCTTCTGCACAGACTGACATTGGAAACAACGCTGACATTGCTTACACAGCAGGTGCGACTCCAAACTACATTTCAAAAGTAGAATTGGATGACGCAACTCTTGCAACAACTACAGCACAGTTGAAAATTGTTGGTGTGTCTAAAGATCCTGATAACTCTGACATTGGCGCAGCTAATGTTAACTGGGTTGTTATGATTAATGAGCACTTCTTAAAACAAACAGCCGGAATCTAATAGAGGAGAATAATTATGGCGATAAGTAGAGGACAACTAGTTAAAGAACTAGAGCCAGGTTTGAATGCTTTATTCGGTCTGGAATATAATAGGTATGACAATCAGCATGCTGAAATTTTCGATACAGAAAACAGTGACAGAGCTTTTGAAGAAGAAGTAATGTTATCTGGTTTCGCGCAGGCTCAAACTAAACCAGAAGGTTCTGGAGTAGCTTTTGATAATGCACAAGAAACTTTCACAAGCAGATATACGCACGAGACAATTGCTCTTGCATTCTCAATCACTGAAGAAGCGATTGAAGATAACTTGTATGATAGATTAGCTTCTAGATATACAAAAGCATTAGCAAGATCTATGGCGAATACCAAACAAGTAAAAGCAGCTAACGTATTGAACAACGCGTTCAATTCAAGTTTTGCTGGTGGTGATGGTAAGGAGCTTTGTGCTACTGACCACCCAACAATTGCTGGTACTTTCTCAAATGAGTTAGGCACTTCTGCCGACTTAAACGAGACATCATTAGAGCAGTCTTTAATTGACATTGCTGCTTTCACTGATGAAAGAGGCTTAAAAATTGCAGCTAGAGGAATGAAAATGATTATTCCTTCTGAGTTACAATTCACAGCTGAAAGACTTATGAAGTCTGCTGGTAAAGTTGGTTCACCTAACAACGATGTAAACGCAATCGCGTCTATGGGAATGATTCCACAAGGTTATGTGGTTAACAATTTCTTAACAGACACAGATGCGTTCTTCATCAAAACTGACGTGCCAAATGGTATGAAAATGTTTGTTAGATCACCAATCAAAACTGCTATGGAAGGTGACTTCGATACAGGAAACGTTAGATACAAAGCTAGAGAGAGATATTCTTTTGGATTCTCTGACCCTAGAGGTATCTTCGGATCACCAGGTGCTTAATACTTAATAGTATTAATTTTGAGAGGGCCCTTTACGGGCCCTTTCTTTTTTGATAGAAAGAAAAAACATGACAAAGAAATATCTAGTTAAAATTTTTACAAAACATCTTCAAACAAAGTTTGAAATCGAAAGTGATAAAGAGATAAATACTGCTGATGATCTCAATCAGCCAATCATTGACTTTATAGGAAAATCTGATATACAATGGGAAAAAAATGATCTTCAGTTTACAAGCACTGGAAATGATTTTTATATAACCTATGAGGAGGTTAATGATGGCTCAGGACAACATGGTACTGTTCGCGAAGAAACTGAAACTCGAGTCTAGATGGAATGAGTTGTTTCTTGAAAACAAAGGACAAATAACACCTGAAATGTCTGTTCTTGGTGATGAGATCAAAATTGTTATTAGATCAATTATCAAACAACAGGAAGAGCAAGTCCACAGCAATCCTAGAGATGGTGAAATTCATCTTTACGCTGGTTAATTAGGACTTAAACATTGTCGGAAAACACTTTTCTTCTGTAGGGATTTCTTGCACTTTTCTATAAATTAATATATAAATTTTGAAATCTTAAGATTAATAAGGAGATATATCTATGAAATCAGATGTAAAAGCAGTAAGAGTTTCAGGCACTGGCTCTGTATTTGGAGGAAGAACAAGATTAAGAGGACTTATTCTTGCTTCTGATGGTGTTGGCGCTGGAACTATTATTTTACAAGACGGAAATTCTGTAACTCAATTTCAAGGCGATTGTCCAAACGGAGATGTGTTTGCTTTCAACATTCCGGAAGATGGAGTTGTATTTGAAGGCGGAATGACTGTTTCTACTATTACAAATATTGCAGGCGCAACATTATTAATAGATAAATAGGAGGCTAAATAATGGCTACCTCTGGAACAACAACTTTTGAATCAAGTTTTTATATTGATGATATAATTACTGAAGCCTATGAACGTATAGGTATGTTTGATTATTCAGGTAATAATATAAAAACTGCTAGACGTTCTTTAAACATAATGTTTCAAGAATGGGCAAATAGAGGTTTGCATTATTGGGAAATTAAAAATAATTCTATTACGTTAGTTGATGGTCAATCAGAATATACAATGTATAGATCAACTGCTGATGGTACATCAGATACTACAGCGGTTTATGGTGTAGATGATGTTTTAGAAATGTCTTATAGAAATTCTTCTTCTGTTGATTTTCCACTTACAAAAATAAATAGATCTGAATATCAATCTCTTTCAAATAAAACAGACGAAGGAACTCCAACACAATATTTTGTACAAAGGTTTATAGATAAAATAACAGTTACTTTATTCTTAACACCCGGTTCTACAGAAGCCGGAAATTTTATTAATTATTATTATGTTAGTAGAATACAAGATGCAGGTTCTTATACAAATAATGCAGACGTTCCTTATAGATTTGTTCCTTGTATGGTTTCAGGTTTATCTTATTACTTGTCTCAAAAATTTGCACCTCAAAGAACTCAAGAAATGAAATTGTTATATGAAGATGAACTTCAAAGAGCGCTACAAGAAGACGGCTCTTCTAGCAGCTCGTATATAAGTCCTAAGGTGTATTATCCAAGTGTCTAATACTGCTTCAGGAAAATATGCAAAATTTATTTCTGACCGTTCTGGTATGGAATTTCCATATAAAGAAATGGTCAAAGAATGGAATGGTTCTCGTGTACACATTTCTGAATTTGAACCAAAGCAACCACAACTACAACCAAAACCACATACAGCTGATCCTCAAGGTTTGCAAAATGCAAGACCTGCAAGAGTTGAACCTGCTACAGAAAATATGTTACCTAGTAATCCTTTAAGTTTAACCTCTGGTTCTTCTACAGTGACTGTTACTGAGCCGGCCCATGGAAGATCTACAGGTAATACTGTTGTATTTAGAAATGTAAATGGAAGCCCAGGTGGACTGGTATTTTCTTTGTTTGAAAATGCTTCAGGTTTTAGTATAACAGTTATAGATACAAATAGTTATAGTTTTGATTGCGGAAGTAATGCAACTGTAACTGAAAAATCAGGAGGAACATTTGTGACTGCAGGGCCTGTTACACTTACACCATGACTTATTCAGAATTAGTACAAAAAATTAGAGATTACACAGAAGTAGATTCAAATGTTTTAACATCTACTATCGTTGATGGAATTATTAACGATGCAGAATTTAGAATATTTAGAGATGTAGATTCTGATAACAACAGAAGATATGCAACAGCAAATTTAATTACATCACAAAGATATATTAATACACCCGCTGATTTATTAATTATTAGATCAGCTCAAATAGTAGACTCTGATGGAAGTGCTCAACCTGATAATAGAGAATTTTTAGAGTATAGAGACACAAGTTTTATGTCAGAGTTTAATCCTACAGGAGCTACAGGAGTTCCAAAATATTATAGCCTGTGGGACAAAGATACTATTGTAATAGCCCCTACACCAGATGCTACTTATGAAATTCAGTTAAACTATATCTTGAAGGATCCTGGTTTATCTGCTACAAATACTACTACATACATAAGTCAAAATTTTCCCAATGGTTTATTGTATGCTTGCTTAGTTGAAGCATTTTCTTTTTTAAAGGGGCCAAATGATCTCTTGCAATTATACGAAGGAAAGTATAAACAAGTAGTTGAAGGCTTCTCTATAGAACAAATGGGAAGACGGAGACGAGATGAATATCAATCAGGTGTTCCTCGAGTCGGAGGAAAATAAGGAGATAAATTATGGCTATAACACAAGCAATTGCAAATGCGTTTAAAGAACAATTACTAGAAGGAGATCAAAACTTTTCAAATTCTGGTGGTGATGTTTTTAAACTAGCTCTTTATACTTCTTCAGCAACTCTAAACTCAACAACGACTGCTTACAGTGCAACTAATGAAGTTGCAGACTCAGGGCAGTATGCAGCAGGTGGGAGTAAGTTAACAGGTCAAAGTACAAACATCGGAACTGGAACAGGTAAAGGTGTTGCATTCGTTGACTTCGCTGATTTATCTTTCACTGGTGTAACGTTGACAGCTAGAGGCGCATTAATTTACAACACATCTTCTGCAGTTACTAATGCAGCAGTTGCAGTTTTAGATTTTGGAGGAGACAAAACAGCTACATCAGGAACTTTTACAGTACAGTTTCCAGCAGCAACTACTTCAGCAGCTATATTAAGAATCTCTGGTTAACGGGAGGTCTAAATGGCATTGGTTGTCAATGATAGAGTTAAAGAAACCTCTACCACTACAGGTACGGGTACTTTTACTCTTGCAGGAGCAGTATTAGGTTTTGAAACGTTTTCAACAGCAATTGGAAATACAAATACAACTTACTATTCAATCGTAAATGAAAATGGTGAGTTTGAAGTAGGACTAGGTACAGTTGGTGCTGGAACGTTAGCTAGAACCACAATCATATCATCATCTAACAGTGATGCTGCGGTAGATTTTTCTGCAGGCACTAAGGATGTTTTCTGTACCCTTCCTGCATCCAAAGCAGTCATACTAGATTCAAGCGGAAACATTGTTGCAAACAATGGATCTAACTTAACAAATTTAAATGCAACTAACATTGCTTCAGGAACTTTATCATCAGATAGATTACCAACAGTACCAACAACAAAAGGTGGTACAGGTTTAACAGCTATTGGAACTGCAAACCAAGTTCTTGCCGTAAATTCAGGTGGAACAGCTTTAGAATATCAAACTCCAACTACTGGAGATATTACAGGAGTTACAGCAGGATCTGGTTTAACAGGTGGTGGATCATCTGGAGATGTCACATTAAACGTTGGAGCTGGAAACTTAATAGACGTTCAAGCAGATCAAATAGATGTTGATCTTTCAGAATTAACTACATCTACATCAAACGCTGATGGTGATTTTTTTGTTGTAGTTGATGCTGCTAATGCTCAAAAGAAACTAACTAAAGCAAATATTAATAACTCAGGATTTAATAATGACGCTGGTTATACTACTAATGTCGGTGACATTACAGGTGTTACAGCAGGTACAAATTTAACAGGTGGTGGAACTTCTGGAACAGTTACAATTAATATGGACACAGGTGGTGTTGGTGCTGGTACTTACGGAAGTACGGCTAATGCAACTAAAATTGATACAATTACTGTCGATGCTTATGGTAGAGTTACGGCTGTTGCAACTGGAGCAACTGGAGATATAGATGGAGTTACAGCAGGTACATTACTAGATGGTGGAGGAACTTCAGGCACTGTTACACTTAATGTTGATTTATCAGAATTAACTACATCTACGTCAGACGCAGATGGTGATTTCTTTGCTGTAATTGATAGTGCTAACGCACAGAAAAAATTAACTAAAGGTAATATTAATATTTCAGGATTTAATAATGATTCTGGCTTTACTACTAACACAGGAACTGTAACTAGTGTTGGAATTTCACCAGGCACTGGATTAGATGCTGGTGGAGCTATCACAACCTCTGGTACTATTAGTGTCACTTTAGATTTATCTGAACTTACTGACATGACCGCTACAATGACCGGAACAGATGAATTTATTGTTTTAGATGCTGGTGCAGAGAGAAGAAAAGCAGCTAATGAAATAGGTTTATCTATCTTTAATAATGACGCTGGGTTTACTACAAACACTGGAGACATTACAGGCGTAACTGCTGGTAGTGGTTTAACAGGTGGTGGTTCATCTGGTTCTGTTACACTTAACGTTGGTGCTGGTACAGGTATCGATGTAGCAGCTGACACAATTGCTGTTGATGTATCAGACTTCATGACTAATGGTTCTAACAACAGAGTTGTAACTGCAACTGGTACAGATGGTATGAATGCAGAAGCGAACATGACATTTGATGGTACAGATTTAACTATACCTCAATACATTATTCACGGAGGAGACACAAACTGTTACATTGGATTTAATACAACTGACAACTTTAGTGTTGTTACTGGTGGTTCTACAAGATTTAAAGTAACTACTTCTGATGTTGTTAGTTATAGAACTTTTATTCCAGGAGCTACTGATACTTACGACTTAGGTTCTTCAAGTTATGTTTGGAGAAACTTATACACTGGAGACTTACATTTATCTAACGAAGCAAAATCAGAAGGTAACGCTGTTGATGGTACAAAAGGTAATTGGACAATCCAAGAAGGTGCTGAAGATTTATATATCTTAAATAATAAATCAGGAAAGAAATACAAATTTAAATTAGAGGAAATGTAATGAAAATTATTTTTGATAAAAAAGAATACGACACTGAAGAATTATCAAACGAAGGTAAAGTTTATGGTAACAAGTTACATGAAATTGTAGTTAAGAAACAACAATTAAATATTCAATATACAGATTTAGAAGTTTTACAAAAACATTATTCTGAATTACTTAGAAAAGAATTACCTAAAAAAGAAAAGAAAAAAACAAAAACAGGAGCCTAGACAATGGCTTTTGGAATAACTACATTTGCAGAAAGTCCTTTTGCTGCTACCGGTTCACAGAGTATTAATGTTGCAGTAACCGGTCAAGAACTTACTATTGCCGAAACATCTCCAGGTGTTATTATTGATGTAACAGTTTCTGTAACTGGTCAATCAATGACTGGTGTACTCAATACTGTAACTGCAGATGCAGGGTCGTCTGTTATTGTTACCGGTGAAGACTTATCAGCTAATTTAAATTCTGTAACAACTACTGGAACAGCAGATATTGCTGTTACAGGTCAAGCAATAACTTCTACATTAGGTACAGCAGTATTAGATGCAAATACTTTAGTTGATGTTACGGGTGAAGCTCTAAGTGCAAATTTAGGAAGTGTATCAATAACAGCAGGCGCTGACATAGATGTAACAGGACAATTATTAACTACTACAGAAGGTACTGTTTCAACAACGGCTAATGGAAACATAATAATTACTGGTCAAGAATTGACCATGCAAGAAAATTCTGCAACTGTTACTGGGGATGCTAATGTAGATGTAACTGGTCAATTATTATCGATTGCTGAAGGCACTCTTGATATAACAGGTAATGCAACTGCAGACGTAACAGGTCAAGAAATGACTATGCAAGAAAATGCTCCAACTGTTACTGCAGATGCAAATGTCTCTGTAACTGGAATAGGTTTCACAGCAAATCTTGGAAACGCAACTGCTAAATTAGATAAAATTGTAGATGTTACTGGTCAGGAAATGACCATGCAGGAAGGTCAAGCAGATGCTACAGATTCTATAGCTAGACTAACTGGAATTGAAATGACCATAGCTTTGGGAGACGAAAAAACCATAGTCTGGACTCAAGTAGATACAGGATCTACATCAACATGGACTGAAGTAAATTCAGGAAGTACTAAAACTTGGACAGAAGTTGACACTGCGGCTTAGGTAAATTATTATGTATAAAAGAAGAGGAAATTTATAATGGGAATTATTTCATGTGGAACAACACTGATAGATCAAGGTTTATACCAAGGACTGTCATCAGTTGATTGGGATACTACTCCTAAAACAGCAACATTTACAGGAGTAGCTGGTAATGGTTATTTTTGTAATACATCATCAGGAGCTTTTACTTTAAATTTACCTGCAGGCTCGGTAGGAGATATTATAGCAGTTTCAGATTACGCTTCTACTTTTAATACAAACAAGCTTACAATTTCTCCAAACGGAACAGATAAAATTAATGGAACAAATGAAACCTACGGTGAAGATACACTAGGAGTTTCAATAGTATTATTATATGTGGATTCTACGAGAGGTTGGAAAGTAATAGGTGGGGGGGAAATAGATTCTACGGGATCATCTTTCATAATTGCAACCGGTGGAACAATTACTACTTCAGGTGATTATAAAACACATGTTTTTACAGGTCCAGGTACATTTTGTGTTACAGCAGGATCAGGAGACTGTGCAGTAGCAGAATATTTAGTTGTTGCTGGCGGTGGCGGCGGTGGAGATGGTGCTGGTTCACAATATAATTTTAAACAATTTGGTGGAGGTGGAGCTGGAGGTTTTAGAACTTTTTATTCTTGTGGAACTGCTAATCCTTTATCTGGACCTTCTACTATACCTATTTCAGTACAAGCTTATCCTGTCACTGTAGGTAGCGGTGGAGCAGGTGCACCTACATCTGGAGTTGGAACAGACGGTTCTAGTTCAATTTTTTCAACTATAACATCTACAGGTGGTGGAGCTGGACAAACTGAAGTAACAGCCGGTAATCCCGGTAGTTCTGGTGCAGGAGGTGGTGGATCTGATGGAAGTCGACTTGGAGGAACTGGAAATACTCCTCCAGTAAGTCCTTCACAAGGAAATGATGGTGGTGGTGGTTCTGGAAGCAGTGGTTCATCAGATAATGGTGGTGGAGGCGGTGGAGGCGCAGGTGCTGTTGGAGGTGGAGGCGGTCCCGTTTATGGAACTTCATCACTAGGTGGAGTAGGTGGTGATGGTAGTTATGTTTCTGATGCTTTCTTTGGTCCCCCAGCTCCGAGTTATGGTGAAGGTGGACCTGTAAGTTCAACAAGATATTTCGCTGGTGGAGCTGGAGGTGGTAATCATACTTTATATGGACCTCAAGCAGTTAGACCAGGTGGTGTAGGAGGTGGTGGAGATGGCGGACCTTCACCTACAGCCGGATCAACCAACATGGGAGGCGGTGGCGGTGGCGGAAAAGCTGGCGGTTCAGGTATAGTAGTGATAAGGTATAAATTTCAATAGGATAATATTATGGGAATAAATTCATGTGGACAACTTTTAATTGATCAAGGAAATTTTTTTAACACAGGTCTTTTAAATTGGGATACTACAGCTAAAACAGCAAATTTTACTGCTGTAAATGGTAATGGATATTTTGTAAACACAACATCAGCAGCAATTACAGTAACATTACCTGCAGGTTCTGCAGGAGACTTTATAGGTGTATCTGATTACGCTTCAACATCTAATACAAATAAAATTACAATTTCTCCAAACGGAACAGATAAAATTAATGGAGTAAATGATGATTATATAATGAGTGTAAATGGTATTGCTGTTTCTTTATTATATGTTGATTCAACTAGAGGATGGAAAGCTGTTGCATCAAATTCTGAAGATATAAGTGGAGCAGCTTTTATAACTGCAACTGGCGGAACAATAACTACAGATGGAAATTTTAAAGTTCATACTTTTACAGGGCCGGGAACTTTTGCAATTAGTGCAACTGCTACCTTACCTTCTGATAATGGTTTAACCTATTTAGTTATAGGTGGCGGTGGTGGAGCAGGAGACAACGGTGGTGGTGGAGGTGGTGCCGGCGGTGTTGTTACTTGTTGCGCTACTGCATCTACCGGTTCTTTTCCAGTAACAGTAGGCGGTGGTGGAGCAGGAGCACCTAATGGTAATGATGCAGGTACTTCTGGATCAAATTCTATATTAAGTTGTATATCTTCTTCCGCGTTAGGTGGCGGTGGTGGAGCTAGTCGTGATGGTGGACCAACAGGAAAACCTGGTGGTTCTGGTGGTGGAGGTGGTGGTGGACCTGGTAAAGAGAGTAATGGTACTGGTACTCCTGGACAAGGTAATCCTGGTGGTACTGGTAGAAATAATGGTGGTTCTTCCGCAGGTGGCGGTGGTGGTGGATACTGTACTGCAGGTAGCCCATCTCCAGGTTGTAGAAATGGTGGAGCTGGTGGTGATGGATATATATCAACTATTACAGGATCTCCTGTTGGGTATGCAGGTGGCGGCGCAGGTTCTGGTTTAGATTACAATAATTTTGGTGGAAACTCTGGTCCAGTACAAGCTGGATCTGGTGGTGGTGGACCTGATAATAATGATGAAAATGGTAGAACAAACAGTGGTGGAGGAGGAGGTGGACTTGGAGATGGTACTAATACAGGTTCTTCTGGTGGTGGATCTGGTGGTTCAGGTGTAGTAATTATAAGGTATAAATTTCAATAGGAGAATATTATGGGCGTAAATTCATGTGGAACAACAATGTTAGATCAAGGAGCTTTTGTAGGGCTTGCTTCAATAGATTGGGACACCACTCCTAAAACAGCAAATTTCACTGCCGTAAGTGGAAATGGTTATTTTGTAAACACAACATCATCAGCCATTACATTAACATTACCTGCAGGTTCTGCAGGAGATACTATAGCAGTTTCAGATTACGCTTCTACTTTTGGTGTACCGGAGACACCTGCTGTATATTCTAATCCAGAGTCTGGTTTAGGTACTGCTGATTTAACTGTGAGTACAGTTAGTAATTTTTCTGCTCCTTCTGCAACAGTAAGAGCACAAGATTTATATTCTGCAGTTGATGTAGGAGGTTTTACTGCAAGCGATTATGGAGTTATATGGGAGTCAGGTGGAACGGGGCAGGGATTTGCTGCATCTTTAAAAGCTGGAGGTGAATTATATGTAGCTGCATATGATGGTGATCCTTGGGCAGATCCTGCGATGGCTTATTTATTAGTAGACGTAAGTTCTTACTATAACACACCAGGCACTTTTTATACTACGATAGATCAGTCTGCTAAACAGTTTAATCTTTATTTTCAACCAGGTGGACCTACTAGTGGTAATCAAGCTATTTCTCTAGGTACAAGTACAGCTGGAACAGATGCTAATTGGACTGGAACTGCTGGTGGTGGTATGGGACAACAAAACGGTGGTATGCCAAATTTTGGTTTTACTAATTATAATCAACCTTTTACAGCATCTGTAACTGAACTTAGATGGTACTACAACACAGCAGAACCTTCTCCTTTTCAATCTATTACTACTCCTGCTGCTACAGCAACACCTCTTACAATTTCTCCAAACGGAACAGATAAAATTAATGGAACAAATGAGAATGCTACTATTACAACAAACGGAATTTGTTTTACTCTAATTTATGTTGACTCAACTCAAGGTTGGAAATCTATTGAATCTAATAGTACAAACCCTACAGGAGAAGTTTTTATAACTGCAACCGGTGGAACAATTACAACAGATGGTGATTTTAAAATTCATACTTTTACAGGGCCGGGAACTTTTACAGTATCTTCATTATCGTGTGCACCTGCAAATAATTTTGTAGATTATGCAGTGACAGCTGGTGGTGCAGGTGGTGGATCGCGACACGGTGGTGGAGGTGGTGGTGGAGGTTATAGAGAATCTTGTGGAGGAGCAAGTGGTTGTTACTCAACTTCTCCTTTAGCAAATCCGTGTGGAGCTTTACCAGTTTCAGTTCAAGGATACCCAGTAACTGTCGGTGGTGGAGGTGCTGGAGGACCAGGTCCTGCTAGTTCAAATGGTAGTCCAGGTTCTAATTCAATTTTTAATACAATTACTTCAGCAGGTGGTGGTTATGGATCAGGTCTCAATGAATCTGATCCAGGAGGATCAGGTGGTGGTGCTGGTTTTGGAAATACCTCAGGAGGAGATGGAAATACACCTCCTACAAGTCCACCTCAAGGAAGTGATGGTGGAAGATCTAACGGTTATCAGTTTTCTGGTGGTGGAGGTGGCGGAGCTACTGCTGCTGGAACAGGTACATCACCTACACGTGCTGGAGATGGTGGAGCAGGTGCAACAAGTTCAATAAATGGTTCACCTGTTGGAAGAGCTGGTGGTGGAGGTGGTGGTTCTTATTTTGATCAAGGGGCTCCTACACCAGGAGGACTTGGTGGTGTTGGTGGTGGCGGTGAAGGTGGCGATTGTGCAGCGCAAGCAACTTCTGGATCAACAAATACTGGTGGCGGTGGCGGTGGAGGTGCTTCTTCTAATTCTCCAGCAACACCAGGTAGTGGTGGAGCTGGTGGTTCAGGTGTAGTAATTATAAGGTATAGGTATCAATAGTTGAATAAATATAAAAATTAATATATAAGGAGACAATTATGGCACATTTTGCAAAACTAGGATCTAACAGTAAAATTATTCAAGTATTAACACTTGATGACAAAGATATGCTTAACGCTGATGGAATAGAGGATGAATCAGTAGGTCAACAATATTTAGAACTACATAATAATTGGCCTGCACAAATGTGGATTCAAACATCCTATAATACATCAAGTAATCAACATAAAAACGGTGGAACTCCGTTTAGAGGAAACTATGCAGGTATAGGTTATACTTGGGATGAAGATAATGAAATATTTTGGCCCAAAAAACCATATGCATCTTGGGTAAAACATAACGAGTCAGCTTCTTGGAAATCACCAATTGGTGATGCTCCGCAACTAACTGCAGAACAAACTTCACAAAATGAAGCAGCTACTCACGCTTGGAGTTATGTTTGGAATGAAGACAATACAACTTGGGATTTGACAAATTTAATAGCATAATATAAATATAGTGGTGGTATGAAAAAGAAAGTACTGAGTGAACAATCTTTGTATTACGGCAATATTGATATGCCGAAAGGTTTTGAGATAGATCAAGAAAAACTTACTAACGATATTTTACAATCATCTTTTACTAACAAAGAATTTCCATTTTCAAGAACTTGGGATATGTTAAATACTTATATGAGAGATTTTATTGGTCTTGAGTACAATATAGGTCTTGTTAATAAAAATTCTTGGGGTGATATTTATAAACCTAGTCAAGTATCTAAACCTTTATTAAATGTAGATCCAGTTGATCTTAGAAACTCACCAGATTTTACAATGCTTTATGGAGTTAAAGTTGATAAGTGTTGGGTAAGAATATATTTTGATGATAATAGACGGAAAGGAAGAAGTTGGGATATAGAACTTAAAAATAATATGTTTATTATGTTTCCATCAACTAATACATATATTATATCAAATGACCAGAAAGAAAGTTTGAATTTTATACAGACAATAACTTATGAATATATCTAATTATTATTGGTATTTTACATCTGCAATACCATCTAAAATTTGTGATGATATTATTAGATATGGCTTATCTAAATCTGAATCTATGGCCAGAACCGGTGGTTACGGTGATAAAGAACTTACTAAAAATGAAATTAAAGATATGAAACGTAAGAGAAATTCTGACTTAGTTTGGTTAAATGATACTTGGATTTATAAAGAACTTCATCCTTATATCCACAAAGCAAATAGAGATGCTGGTTGGAATTTTGAATGGGACAGATCGGAGTCTATGCAATTTACAAAATATAAACTAAACCAATATTATGATTGGCATTGTGATGGTTGGGATAAACCTTATGAAAAAGAAGGACCTGACAAAGGTAAAATTCGAAAACTATCAATGACTTGTCAGTTAACGGATGGATCTGAATATGAAGGCGGAGAACTAGAATTTGATTTTAGAAACTATGATCCACACATGAGAGAAGAAACTAAACATTTAAAAAAAGCAAAAGAAATTTTACCTAAAGGATCTATTATTGTATTTCCATCATTTGTATGGCATAGAGTTAAACCAGTAACGAAAGGAGTAAGATATTCATTGGTAATGTGGAACCTTGGATACCCATTTAAATAACATGTTTATAAATAATTATTTCAATACAACTATTTGGAGCGAACAAAAACCAGAGTTTTTAAAATCTTTAAATAAAGCTACTAATAAATATATTAAAGACGCTAGAAGTTTTCCTGAAGCTAAGGCACATATAAAAAAATTTGGAGACTTTGGAAGATCTTATCATTCAACACCTTTAACAATGGATAATGATTTTTTAGATTTTAGAAATTATGTTGGACAAAAATCTTGGGAGTATTTAGACCATCAAGGTTTTGATATGCAGCAATACACAACTATGTTTAGTGAGTTATGGGTACAAGAGTTTGCTAAAAAAGGTGGTGGTCATCACAGTGCACACATACATTGGAATCAACATGTATCAGGTTTTTATTTTTTAAAATGTTCAGATAAGACATCTTATCCAATATTTCACGAACCACGTACTGGAGCAAGAGCTACAAAATTAAAAATGAAACCTAATTTAAATAATATAACTGGTGGCTCAGAATTAGTTCACTTTAAACCAAAACCAGGGACACTTATGATATTTCCTGGGTTTTTAGAACATGAATATGCAGTTGATTATGGGATAGAACCCTTTAGATTTATACATTGGAATATACAGGCAGTGCCAAAAGAAATGGCTAAAGATGTTTAAAAAGAAAAAGTATACAGTTATCCGTCAAGCAATATCAAAAGACTTAGCAGTTTTTGTTGCAAATTATTTTAATATGCAAAAACAAGTTTATGATACTTGCAGAGAAGCTGGATACATTTCACCATTTGAAAATATTATAGGTAACTACGAGGGTAGTGATGAACAGATACCAAATACATATAGTCAGTATTCTAATATTGCTATGGAAACTTTAATGTTAAAATGCCAACCTAAAATGGAACAAGTAACAGGTCTTAAATTATATCCTGCATATACGTATGCAAGAATTTATAAAAAAGGAGATCAACTTAAAAGACATAAAGATAGATTTAGTTGTGAGATATCAACTACTATGAATCTTGGTGGTGATCCTTGGCCAATATATTTAGAACCATCTGGAGAGATAGGTAAGAAAGGTATTAGAGTAGATTTAAAACCAGGAGATATGTTAGTTTATTCTGGCTGTGAATTAGAACATTGGAGAAATAAATTTAAAGGTAAAGAATGTATTCAAGTTTTTTTACATTATAATAATCGTAAAACATTAGGTGCTAGAGACAACATGTTTGATAAACGACCTCATTTAGGACTACCATCTTGGTTTAAAAGGTAGTATATTATGATGGAGGCAGTGGACTCCACCACATACCACCCACTGTCTCCTTTATAATACAGTCATTGACACTGTTTAATAAATTGAATAATATAGCTAAATTTAAGGAATCTAAAATATGGCAAATACTACATCAGCAAATTTAAAATTAACAGTACAACAAACTGGAGAAAATGCAGGAACTTGGGGACAAGTTACTAATACTAATTTACTTATATTAGAACAAGCTATTGGTGGATACGATACAGTTAACTCTGCATCAGGTGCTACTTTAACTTTTTCAAATGGAGCATTATCTAATGGTAAAAACCAAGTATTAAAATTAACAGGTACAATTTCAGGTAATGTAAATGTAACTATTCCTGATTCAATTGAAAAAACTTATATTGTAGAAAATGCAACAATTGGGGCACACACTGTAACTTTTAAGACAAGTTCAGGAACAGGAATTACTTGGTCTGCGACAGACAAGGGAAAGAAAATTTTATATTCTGATGGAACTAATATTGAAGAAGGAGTTACATCAACAGGTAGTTTAATTACTGGAGATATTACTACAAACACTATTTATACCAGTAATCTTACAGTAACTAATGACACAAATGTAAGTGGTATTACCATTAGTGATAATGTTACAGCAGCAAATAATATTACAACAACTGCTGGAAACATGGTTGATCAAATAGGTGAAGTAAGAACAGTACCTGCAAATACTCAAGCGTCCCCTTATACTTTAGTAGCTAGTGACCATGGAAAAGTTATTATTGCTTCTGATACAATAACAGTTCCCTCTGGAGTCTTTTCAACAGGTCAAACTATTTCAATTTATAACAACACTGCTAGTGATATTTCAATAAATCGTTCTAGTGTCACTATGTATTGGGTAACCGATGGAACAAACGCAGATAGAACTCTAGCAACTAGAGGAGTTGCAACTGTTCTTTGTGTAGGAACTAATACATTTGTAATTACTGGCGGACTTTTATCATAGGAAAAAACTATGACTCACTACACTTTATTAGTAGGTTCCAGTGGAGGTGGTCTTCCAGCAACATCGTTTGTTGAACTAACCTCTGGATCTTCTACATTTAGTGTCCCAGACGGATACAATGCTATTCATATTCAATATGCTGTTGGTGGCGGAGGTGGTGCTGCAGGTGGTGTAAGTTATGATCAAGCAGGTGGAGAATCTGCAGGTGCAGGTGGTGGATCCGGTGCTTATGTATCTGACAAAATATTTTCTGTTACTGAAGGTGAGACAATAACTTATTCAATCGGTGGTGGAGGCGCTCCAGGAAATCAAACTGCAAACTTTGGTCAACCCAAAATAGCTGATGATGGAACAGATACAACATTATCTGGATCAACAACTGGATCTATATTTACTTTAGGTGCTGGTGGCGGATCATCTGGTACAGGTGGTGGAGTGCAAGGACCTGTAAGAACTAATACAGCAGGAACAGCAGGATCAGCTACTATTAATGGCACTGCAATTACTTCAGGAATTTTTGCAGATACAGATAATAGTGTTAAAAATGTAACTACTAATACTTCAGGTCCAACAACTACTTTCAATGATTCGGGTGATGGAGCTGTGGGAAATATATCGGGAGATGTTGGTCAAGGACCGGGTAACTGTAATGGAGATAACTGTCAAATTGCAGGTTCTGACGGTGCTGATTCTTATGATGGAAATGTTTCTGGTGGTAATGGAGTTGGAATAGGAGGTCCTGCTGCAACTGCTGGTACAAGAGGTTCTGGAGGTGGTGGAGGTGGTGCACAAAATATTGGTAGTACAGGAGAAACTGGTTTTGCAGGTGGTGATGGAGAAATTAAATATAGATTTTTACAAGTGATTTAAATATGTTACAAAAATTAAATTTTAAACCCGGTTTTAATAAAATGGTCACGGACTCAGGTGGTGAATCTCAATGGGTAGATGGTGATTTTGTTAGATTCAGATATGGTTTACCTGAGAAAATAGGAGGTTGGTCACAACTTACTAATGCTAATAAAACTTTACCAGGAGCAGCACGTTCTCAACATGCCTTTACAAGTATTTCTGGAGAAAAATATGTAGCCATAGGGACATCTCAAGGTTTGTTTATATATTATGAAGGTGATTTTTATGACATAACTCCTATTGATAATGATGTTGTCACTGGAGCTGACTTTGATGCAACGTCTGGATCTCCAACAGTAACAGTTAATAAAACATCACATGGTTTATTAGATGGAAGATATGTAACATTTTCATCCGTTACTGTTCCAACAGGTTCTGGATATGCAACAACAGATTTTACAAATAATACATTTGAAGTTCTAAATAGGACAAATGATACATTTGAAATTACCATGCCAACTAATTCTGCTGGCACTACATCGGGAACAGGTTCTGCACAGATTGATCCGTATGTAGTAATAGGTCCAACTTTTCAAACTTCAGGTTTCGGTTGGGGTACAGCTTCTTGGGGAGGTGCTTCTGGTGTTACATCTACATTAAATGGCGCTTTATTAGATGACACTGCCGGTACAGGAGGATCAGGTACAAGTATTACTTTAGCTTCTACAACAAATTTCTCAACAACTGGTGGAACTATTAAAGTTGGTGCTGAATATATTTCATACACTGGAATATCAGGAAATGATTTAACTGGTATTACAAGAGCAGTTGCCGGTACTAGATCCGCTCACTCTAGTGGTGCTGCTGTTGAATTTTATATTGCATGGGGACAAGAATCTTTAACATCTACCGTAACACTTGATCCAGGTCTATGGTCACTAGATAACTTTGGTCAAATACTTATTGCAACTATTCATAACGGAGAAACTTTTACATGGAACTCAGGAGCAGCTAGTGCAAGACAAACTAGAGCAACTATCATGGCAAACGCTCCAACTAGAACAAGATTAACACAAGTATCAGACAGAGATAGACATGTATTTCATTTTGGTACAGAAACAACGATTGGTGATTCAACGACTCAAGATCCAATGTTTATTAGATTTAGTGATCAAGAAAACTTTAACGAATATCAACCAACTGCAATTAATACAGCAGGAACATTTAGATTAGATAAAGGTAATGAAATTGTTGGAGCAGTATCTGGTAAAGATTATACATTAGTATTAACTGATTCATCTGCATATGTTATTCAATATGTTGGACCACCATTTACATTTAGTATTAGACAAGTCGGTACTAACTGTGGATTGATTGGACAAAATGCACTTAGCTATTCTAATGGTATTGTGTTTTGGATGTCAGGTGAGGGTGGATTTT
>WLWG01000772.1_pt1 | contig 32135 bp, 56 predicted proteins | sample 6712871 | NCBI WGS metagenome assembly WLWG01 (sample SAMN12718693, study PRJNA515312) | sponge metagenome | isolation source: marine sponge | host: Mycale hentscheli | place: New Zealand: South Island, Marlborough, Capsize Point | collected 2003-05-01
ATGCAATGTCCCATCGAACGTGAATCTTTCTTTGCTCCTCGTAAAGACATCGCCACCGATGAAAAAGATTGTCCGGCACGCTTATCAAGGAGAGATCGAACTCGCTCCAATTCGTCCTCGTTGATATAATTACGGTACAGCTGCTTGAATTTGTTTGCTCCATACCCCAAATCTCCATAGTCAATGTCGGGATAATCCTGCCATCGAACTTCCCAAGTGATGTCCTGAACAATCTTGCGCACGCCTGAATAGAGAAAGGCAGGCTGACTAACTGCGGTATGGACTAGTCCGTGCGGCCAATCTTTACCTTTTCGCATATGTATCAAGCACCTTCTGGTGGTCGGGCTTCTGCCAGCCCTCGGGCTTAAGCAGATCCTGTCCGCGCCGTCTACTATCAGGTCCACGTACCTTCGACATGTTCGCTCGTCGCACTTCCCGCCAGTGTAAACTCCACTTGATTCCCATCATAACTGCCGTACCTAACGCCACGACTACAATGTCAACCAGAGCGTCAATAACCTCAGGGATGTTACCCGCTTCAATCGCGTCTCCCATCTCGTTGACCTCTTCCACTAAAAAGCGATGGCGTTGGCGGAGCTGCTCAGGACGCAGGTCTGTTGGCTCATGATTAAGTGTTAGTCCGAATTTCTCGTGCATCGCTGCGACGTCTGCACATTCGGGTGATCCAAAATATTCGTAGTTCATACGATCCCCTTGTTAATGAAGTCCTGTACCCGTTCAGTGATTCGCATGCGGGGATCTTCGTAGTTGTATTCGAGGGCTTGCACCCCCAAGTCAGCGTATCGACCCATATGTAGATCGTAGGTCTGCACGAGCTGTTCGAGATTATCCTTAACCCCTTCCATTTGCGGAAGCGATTCAACACCCTGAAGAATGACAGACAGAGGTGGACGACAATATATAAGGAGGGAGTCGGCAAACCGTCGAGCGATATCAGCGTGTGACAAGTCGTGTTTCGGTTTTCGGTTTAGGACGTGAGAGTAGACCAGTTCCGAGGTAAGGGGGTGTCGGTCTACGATGACAGGGATACTTGGTTCCTTGAGCCACCGGGCTACGTGCAGGATGTCGGGCCCTCCACGGGGTTTGGAGTTCGTTCGGACTAGGAGTATATATCCCTGTAGTTCATCCCGCAGTTTGTCGGCCAAGGTGGACTTACCGGAGCCGTCCGGTCCTTCGATAATAATGAGCATGGCGTGTTCTCTTTTTTCACTAGTCTTATATATTCTTGAAAATTCGTGCGATATGATCGCCGAGTTCAAACATACTAATCGAAGTGATTACCAAATGAAACAGGCAAAGTCACCCTTGCCAAGGGCTCGCGATTGCGACTATACCTTGGCCGAAGAAAGGGAGTTTCCTTATACGACATTGAATGACGCAGCGGAGGACTTGGGGATCGGACCCGCACGCCTGAGCCGGTTCCTTCGTGTCCTGTCCGTACCCGTTCATCGAGTAGGCTACGTTATTCTCCTTGACGATACTGCAATCTCACGGGTACGAACTGCATTAAAGAAAGGGGAAGTAAAACGCGGTAGAAAAAAAGAGGGCGAGACAACGAATGGATAGTTTGTCCGTTGAATCGCCCCTAAGACCCGCAAAACGGGATAGAACACGTGGCACATCGTAACGGAAAGGTCGACAAAAAGAAACTCAACACTCAACGCGCAGCCCATCAGTGGTTAGACCAGGGAATACTAACAGTGCCCCTGAAGCCGTCCTCTAAGAAGCCCAAAGGGGGAAAGGGGTGGAACAAACTGCTGATCGAAGAAGAAACTGTCGAACGATATTTTAGCCCAGGCGACAATATTGGTGGTCTCTGGGGTGAACCTTCGGGCTGGATTGTTGATATTGATTTAGATTGGGACGAGGCGTGCGAGGTTGCGCCTTATCTTCTCCCTGACACATTCGCGTATGGTCGCGCTGATAGACCGTACTCTCATTACCTATTCCGATGTCGAGAGGTCTCGACTAGTAAGTGGCGTTTACGTCCACCCAGTCGCGGCGAAGATGAGGATGAGAAACTGACAGTCGTAGAACTTAGATCGACTGGCGCTCAATCCGTTCTCCCTCCTTCCTGGCATCCTGATGGTGATCAATACGAGATCAATGGCGACCTACCTATAAAGGAAATCTCGCAGGTTGAACTAAAGCGAATGCTGGACAGTATCGCAGGAGCTGCTGTTCTCGTTCGGTACTTCCCGCAAGGCGGTCGACACGACTACATTCATGCGATTACTGGCGCGTTGATGCATTCGGGCTGGAACGAGAAACGCGTTAAAGAATTCATGACGGCTATCCTTAGTGCGACCCAAGACCAGGACGATGAGAGTGATCAACGGGTTCGCACGGTTCGGAATAGCATCGAGAATTTCAAGCAAGGGAATCGGATCCAAGGGTGGCCAACACTCGGGCAGTGGCTCGAGGGGAGGTATCTACAAGCTTGTCGGCAATGGTTAACACCAAAAGTTAAATTCGAGAAACCCCCTCCCAATCCCGCCGACCTAGAAGAATCCTCTCGCCGTCCAGAACTCATATTCGACAAACACCTGGCTAGCGCGCCGGGACTCGTAGGTCAAATTGCGGAGTGGGCGCGTAAACAATCGTATTATCTTCAACCCTCGTTTGATCTAGCCGCCGGACTTATGTGTACCGCACTGGCGTCCTCGAATCATTACACCGTCTCGCATTGGGACACACCCCTGCAACCATACTTCATGTTGTTGGCTCCGACAGGAACAGGTAAAGACGCGGCGCTTCAATCGGTTATGGATTTCTCAGGGAGAATTAGCATGGATCCTTACGTGTTCCAAGGATTCCAATCCTTCTATGCGTTAATGGATCGATTAGCGGAGCCGCCAGGTATCGTTTGCTGGTTGTGGGACGAGATTGCTCGACACCTTACCGCAGCGAAGGCGACATCCTCGCAGGATTACACGACGATCTCCCACATGATCTCAATCTACGGTAAGGGAAACCGTGGCGTGCCAGCGATGCCAGGGCGCAAGAACGATATCCCTGCATTAGAACGTCCGTTCCTGACGCTGATGGGAGCTGCACAGCCGGCTCAGTTAATGGAAGCGATATCCCAAGCGGACATCACGACAGGATTCCTTAACCGGCTCGTGCTGTTCGATAGCGGCGATGGTGTACCGGAAGTAAACCGGAACCGGAGTAGCGTCTTTCCATCGGCTATTCGCCGTCAGGCTATTAACTTAAAGAAACACGAGCCACGACATCAGACAACTGAGATTCAATTTGGCGATGGGGCTTACCCTTTCTTTCGTGACTTCGAACAGTACGCGACCGAGCAAGGCGTCAAGGGACGAGACCACGAGATATGGTCACGAGCGAATCAGAATGCGCTGATAGTCGCCGGTATCGTAGCGGTAGGGATTAACGAGAAGCGGCCATTGATCACGCAGGAGATCGCTGACTGGTCTGTCGCTCTGATTACGTGGGGGATTAAGTGTTGGATGGCTCGGATCCAAGAAGACGTTACGAGCACTTACTTCCAGAAGCAGTCGCGGTCTGTTGAGAAGATGATACGGAATCCTCGCGCCATGGTAGATCGTGCGAAGCGGGATAAAGAGAAGACATTCCTTAAACGCGGCGAGATGCCGCGCTCCATGTTAACTCGTTGCTGTGGGTTGAAAGCCCGTGAACTGGATGAGGTCCTCGAGATCCTTCTGGAAGGTGAGACCATCGGGATCAGCGAAGACGACAATGGGTTTAGGTCTTACTGGCCGAAAGGTTAGCCGCGTAATTCCTTAAGATCTCCTCGGTCTCTCGATCAATCGGGGTGACCTTCGCCTGATTGAAAACGTAGTCCTCCCACTCAGGGTCATCACCTGAATAAGGAGGAACGTCCAACGGCGAAAGCGCACGCAGTTCAGTCTGCATGCACTTCGCAACGGTCTGCCGATTCACCATAGCTCGTTGAAACGTCGCGTCTGGGATGTCGACAAAGAATATCACTGCGCCCCCTCAGTCGTAGGAGTAGCAACAATATCTTTCACGGCGACTGGAGCCTTCTCCAGCTCGACCAACTTGACCGCCTGGTAGATGACGTAGTCGCACTCATCGTTCCGTGCACGTGCGGTTGCGCATCTGACAGCTTCCTCGAGCGTATACTTATAGTGATGGGGCTTCGCAGCCAGAGCTTTCTTTGGCTGTCCTCGACGTGCACGGGTAGGTGCAACATCGAAGTTCTCCTCATCCTCACCATCACAAACTGTTGCAGCTCGCCCAATGATGTAATACGGTTCCATGTTATTCTTCCTCTCGTGGTAAGTGGATAGTGGTAGGTTTCTGCAGGCGGTTCGCTTCCAGGATCGGAAGTCCAGCCTCGGTAGCGACGTAGATCACTTCGCACCCGTTGCTGTCCTGCATTAGCCCGTTAATGTACAGGTAGCGGAGATAGCCCTCAGGTCCACCCAGGCCCTCCGCAATGATGTCGTTAGCGTCCTTTACTCCCTGGGCGCGTATTACTTCGGCTTCGGCTAGGTCGCTCGCTGAGGCCTTTACAGCGCCTGCTCGCTCGACCTCGATCTGACGGTTCTGCTCGGCGCGTGCCAGTTCGGCTTCACCTTTCAGTCCCTGCTGCCAGACGTTGTACTGAGGACACCCAGCCATCCCCGATACGACGATGATGAGAAAGATTGATCCTCCTCGAATTATCCACCACCGAGTCTTCATCATGCTCAGGGCAGATCTCTGTTGAGCTCCGCTCAGTTCTGCGAATTGTTCTTCTAACTCCTTCATCTACTTCTCCGGATAACGGTAGTGGTTCAAACCGAAGAAGACGTCATTGCCGTCCGAATCGGTATGCTTGTGGTTGCCGCGTGTTGTCGCGAGTGTGATGGTCTTCTCCGACTTGGATCGACCGTGTGGCTCCTCACCTGCTGGAACCTTTGCGATCCTCAGGATGTAATGAGTCTTGGTTTCGTCCAACTCGATGTTGACACCTACGTTCTGCTTAGCCATATTAGCTTTCCTCTATTAAGTCTACGGAGACCTCGTCGGGTATCTCCTCTGTGTGGAACGGCTCCGTAAATTCGATAGCCGCAGTTTCAAATCTCCCTTCGCCAGGGCGAAAGGTCTTAATGGTGTATTCTTTACCGCGACACCTCACGCGGTCGCCTTCCTTAATAGGCTTGTTGGTTGAATCAACGTGCATCTTTGACCTCATCGAACTGGTCAAATTCATTAGGAACATCCACCACCGCTATATATCGTTTGCACGGGGTGGCGTTCAGTCGGTCAGGCCTCGCCTGCTGACATTGAGTCATCGTCTCGAAGCCATAATAACGGGGAGGAGCCTCGGGATGTGTGATCCACATATATGCGAAAAAGATAACTGACTCGATCATTTCCTGCTCCCCTTCTTGGGCGCTTTCCCTTTCGCATATACGATCTCGTAGTCATTGTCGAGAATGTGCTGGTGAATTTCGTCAGCAGCATTAGCCAGATCTCTGAGTTCGGCAGCGGTTGTAACTGTGTGGTCTAACTGCTGGACTTCCTCAGCGTCTTCTCGCTGTTGGTCTCGATACATCACGAGCGCGTCGAGGATCATCTTGCGGACGATGTTGTTGGTGTGTACTCGGGCCATTACGATACCTCCAGATAGCCGTCTCGAACAGAATGAACGATGCCTTCATTGCAGACCCAGTCTGCGATGTCATCATTCTTGTATAGCTCGTCCCGTAGCATTCCGCGTGTGACCTTGTGCGGTCCGTGCTTAACCTCCATCTTCTGAAGGGTCTTCACTACGACTTCGTAGTTCGTCCCCTTGCGCGGCGATTTGGACCCCATCGACAGAAATGCGGTCATCGGTATCCGTCCGACAGGCCGCTTGCCGTCCTGAGCGCCGTTGTCAGGGCCTTGCAGCCGTAACGCGTCGTGTACGTACTCGACAGTCGCCTTGCGCCCGTCCAGGCCCTTCAGGACCGCCTGAAGCTGGCTATCGGGAACCGTGATTGATATTAAGTAACTCATTAGAATCTACTCCTCCGTGGACCGCGCCAGTCGGGGGCCATCCGTTGCCTATAATCAACCTCGCGTTGGCGCTGTGAGCGATGTCGATATTCTTGGAAGATGTCGAGCGGGTGCGCAGCAGCGAACTCCGCCACGGACATCTGTGGATTAATAATCATGCGATGAATCGCCTCACGATGAAGCTCCTCAACGACAGCGTTAGGAACCCCCTCGATATAGCTAGGACGTGCGGCTTCCTCCAGCATCTCTTCTTGTTGTCGCCTCACACGATCCTGAACCGCTCGCTCCATCTGAGCCCTGAGCTCGGGGTCATTGTTCGGAGTCGGTGGAACGATAGCACGTGAGTAGAACTGAATCTGCTCGTAGCCGTGGTTGAGTCGGTCTCGTTGCCGTATCGCTTCCATCTCGCTCATTCGCACAGGTGAGGGAACCTCGGGAGGCTTCGGCGCTTTAGTCCGTCGCTTCTTGCCCAGTTCCTTAATGTGCAGTTCAATCTGAATCTCCTCACCTGGGGAGAGTCGGTAGTCCGTGACCTTCTCCCAGTCAAGACACATACGTTGCATCTCTTGGTTACCCAACAGAAGAACGTAAGCGTCTCCTTCTCGGCGGAGCTTAACCCTTCGTGGCTTTGCCATTCGCCTTGGCCTTTTTCTTACGCTTCTTAATAGGAGGGAGGTGTCGCTTAGCGATGTCGCCTACCATGAATGTTTCCATTCGATCCTGAAGCTTAGTGAGTTGCTGTACGCGGCTGCGCACGTGAGTGATGGGGCGGTCACGCCAGTACCTGAGACCAGAGTAACAGGTGTAGCAGATCCCGAGCTCGTCATGCCAGATGTCTTTTTCACATCCGTCAAAACGGCATTCCCCTTTTGGTTTGTTCGCCATGGTTTGTGTTCCTTACCGTCCGACGCGACATGCGTCGTTCTGGGCCTGTGGTGCACGGTTCGATCCCCACGGACGAATACCGGCATGATGGTTATTGAGAACGGCGTGGGCCGAGTTCGCTATCGTTACCGCCTGCCAGCCGTTCTGTAGCCAGCGAGGCGCATCGATTCGACGCAGGGTATGCGATACCCCGAGATGTACAAGAGCGGTCCCTACAGACCATTTAAGGACGTCTGACTCAGAGGGCTGAGCGCCGATTAACGAGCGCGTCATCGGGTCGACTTCCTCGAAGCAGGGGTCTGAGGCTGCGTTGTAAGTCTGCAGTGTGTCGACTGCGTGGACGGCGAGCCATGCGCGTTCGTGACGCGGCATCGATTCGCAGCCCATGAGTAAGAAGATGATGAGGGCTACTGCCAGTAGCGCGTAGAATTTGGGTCGTACTTGAGACATGATGATTCCTCCTGGACTATCGGGTGTGGTCTATCGACCGTAAGTGGCAGCGTCAATGCCGCCTGGTTCTTCGGTTTCGGAGACCAGTCCTCGGTGCTCCTCTTTCCAAACCTGAACCCTGACGCAGTCGTCAAGGATCAGTCGCATCTCGCCGTCTTCCATGAACTCGATGTCATAGCTGAGTCCTTCCAGCTCGTTGGCGGTTCGGTACACTTCGATGGGATCGTCACCCGAGAGAGCGTAGTGTTCGCCGTTATCTAAATCTGTGAATAACCAGTGTGCCATTATTCAAATTCTCCAGCTTCCGTTAGTGCCTCAACGCAGGGGGCACAGTAGTCGTAGCCCTCCACCAGGGTGGCTTGTTCGTGGCATTCCTCGCATTCGTGAGTCTCGATCAATCCACCCTGAAGGCAGCAGTACAGTCCACCCGGCTCGTCATCGCGGTCCGGTTGAACGTTGAGATCATCCTCGTGGGTGATCGTTTGGCAGTTAGTGCAGTGGTAGTGTGTCATAGGTCAAGACCTCCAGAAACAAAGGAGGAGTCCCGAAGGACTCCCCAGTGCGCGAGAACAGCGCGTTAAATCCCCAGCGCCTTCTTCGCGGCAGGGACCTGAGCCTTGGAGAATTCCCAGCGTGCCTTGGGGTCGTGGCCCTTGAGACCAGCGGCTCGAAGTTTGCGGCGTGCCAGGCGAGCGTCGAGGTCCGTGTCGCGTAGCAGTTCTTTGAGTGATACCACGTTGGATGCTGGCGCTTTTTTCGCGGCAGGTTTGGTGGTGGTTTTTTTGGCGGCCTTGGTGCCTTTACGTTGTGCCATGGTTTTTACCTCAGTAAATGATTTGTCGAACTGGCGCTTGTGTCGGGCCAATCGTCGGTTGCCCTTCGCGATAGCGCGGTTCACAGAAGAGTCGGGCTTCCAGGCCCACCCGTCATCCTTGTCATTCAGATCTTCCGGTAGATCAAACGCCGAGGGCGCGGTTGCCGGGAAGGTTGATTTCTGTTTCGTCGTATCCATGTACCTATTATCTCCTATCGGGGCCTAAATCTAAATGAAAAGATGAGTTTAAAAAGCCTTTAAAATCAATGACTTACAAGAAAAGATGTAATTATTATGTAAATACACGGGGTTTTATCGCCTTCGATTCGCCAGTTCTGCCTCCAGGCGGGGCAACCATCGCTGCCGCCACCCGTTCATGCGCCTAATTCGGTTGATCGAATTAATCAGGTGTGTGTCGGTCATCTCGTAGACGTGTATCTTACGTCTGTCGGCTGTCACCCATTGCTCAGCGTACACCTATTCTGTCTCCTCTTATATCAGGTTTCCAATACCACCGCACTTCGCCGGATCGAATCAGCACCACCTGTAATAGGTCGCCGTCTCGCTCGGAGATTAAGGTGCGGAACTTCACCCAGCGCATGGCACATTCGACTCGATGTAACGCGCCACTTCGTTCGGTTCGACAGGCCACTCCCTGTGATAGAACGTGTTCGGCCCGTACTGGATGTGTGTGTTAACGCGAAAGGGAGAAGCCTCGACGGTCATTGACAGGGCCTGCCGCGTAATCACGAAGGTCAGGTGACCTGTCTGGGATCGCTCGAACTTTGCTCCCTCCGCTACATCCTCATCGAGCTCGGCGAAGATGTTCATCAACACTTCCAGCTCTTTCAGTCGAACGAGGTTTACCACCAGATCCACCATGCGACGAATCCAACCGTGCCCCAGAAAACAACGAGGGCGAGGATCAGCCACCATGCCCCTTGGATATTGAAGTTCTTCATAAAGTCCACCTGTGGTTTATCGAAGCTCGCTAACGTGTCGATGCTGGCCGGTACAATCAGTCCGTCATTAAGCGCGTTGTATCTGCTGGTGTCTCCGCACTGGCCACAGTTCCCCCCGCACGTGGTACAGACCCAGAGGAATCGCTTGTGCTCGGGCACCCACCGCTTCTTCATACCGGAGTGAGGTTTAGCTTCCACTTTCCTGCGCCTCCTTAATCGTCATGGCCAGGCGATGGCGTTCGGGAAACTTGCACCCCGTGTTGCCTTCGTCCCGTAGCCGGTCGCAGTAATCACATCTCCCCATCCGTCTGCGACTGGCTCGAACGGTTAGTTCCTGGAGTAAGTCAACATCGGAGTATTCATCTATGTCCCTTGGGTAGCCCATTCGCTTCGCGCTCCTTTAACAATGTCATTGAGTCGTCGGATCGGCCAGACGTTGACGCGCTGGTACACTGCCCAGCAGTCGTCGCACATCGGTTGGGTGATCCGGCCATTTGGTAGTTCGTGTGCGTGAAACCCGAAGGACTGAGCGCCACAGAACTCGCATGTATGATCGAGCATGACATACGGGTCAGCGATACGTGGGTGCGGACGTGAGCACTCAGTACATGGATCTGGATTATCAGCGTCACAGACGCACAGGGTATCGCTGCAACGGTTCATTTGTTAGCACACGTGGGTTTGATTGTCATCTGATGCGACCATTCCATGAACTCCCCGAGTGTCGTATCAAGAAAGTCGGTGCGGTCTGGGTTCTCAGCAATGAAGCAGGCAAACAGTTCATCGAAGGATCGATGCAGCTCGACGTGCCGCTCTTTTGTGGCGTGTACTGGTAAGGGCGGTGTCATGCTGGCCTCGCGTTCTTATCGGCTATCGGGTTCAGGTCTGCGTCTGCTCGTTCGAGGAGCTGGGGTACTTCTTGGTTGCGAGGGTCAAGTCCCTTGTCGTATTGGGAGCAGGCCTCAGTCCACGTCCACCCAATTGCCTGCACACGTGCCTGCGTTACGAAGGCTTCGATGCGGTCAAGGTTCTTCGCGAGTGTGTCCGAGTCGTTGGTCTTAACGAAGTCGGTCATCATCTCGCCAATCAGTTCGCGGAGTGTTGCCACATCGTGCGTGGCTTCCGCTGACTGGAACCCTGTGCCGTAGCACGTGGTACACGAGAGCTGCGGGTTAGGTGGGGTTTTCCCCGTCCCCCGACATGCGTGACACGCCCTGTCCTTGAGGTCCTGGGCTACTTTGAGATAAGCTGACGCCATGGTGATCGTCTCCTGTCTGTATTGAGGTTGGTCTCTGTTCCTTACGTTTCTGTGCGCTGCGGTGGTTAACCTCGCGCTGTCGCTCTTTCTGACACGCCTTCTTCGAGCAAACGGTACTGGTACGGGTTCTCATCGTGAATGACTGCTGGCAGAATCGGCAGAGCGCGTTGCCGTATGTCTTACGTTTCCTAGTCGAACGTCCACTTTGGTCGGGAGCGGTTGACGGGGATTGTGTCTCTAAGTCCTCGGGACTTCCGACGAGGAGGCTTAGGTGTGGGGGTGGGTTCGTCAACTTGATCGCCGCCTCCACTGCTATTTTGATCGGTGCTCCTCCGTTCTTCAGCGAGAATTCGATCATACTCTCTATCTCCGTGGTACTGAACTTCAGTTCCATTAGCAACAGCCTCCCTGTAGCGGTCGTGAGATCTGTCGGGTCTGAAGGTACGTGGAAAGTTCGGCATAGTATAGTCGCCGTACCCAGCGGCGATCATCTGCACGCGCATCTCGCGTATATGGTCGAGCTCTTCGTGGAAGGCTGCGACTTCTTCTGGTGTTAAAGGTGCTGTCATGTATACGACCATGGCAACGCTCATTCAGCTCGCGCATCGATCTCCTCCTGTGATTAGTACAATTATCGTTAGGGTTGTGGGTTTTCAAGTGGATGATATCTCCGGAGAGTTTTGTAGGGCCAACAATCGGCGCAGTGGGCGCATCGTAACGCAAGATCACGATAAGAGCGAGCCTTTTTTACATAGCCCGGCGGTCCCCCATAGTCGAATCGGGGTAGGGTGGATTTATGTTTGTATCCCCTGAGCCTCAGCTCCTTGACAAGCGCTTCGTGACGAGAGCGAATCTGATAGGGAACAACAAGCCCGTCTCGCACGTATCCTTCGATGGACTTGCCTGCGCGGATAGCACCCACCAACATGTGTAACTCGACGTGCTCCCCGAGGAGATGCTGTCGGCATAGATGCGAGGGATGGATCATCCACATCCTCACGGGTTGCACGCCTCCTGTAGTTCGGCCACTTCCGCTGCGTACTTGTTGATGACCTCGTTCCTACCGTTGACGTGGCCGAAGGAATAGATCACGAAGATAAGGAAGGCGATACTGAGAGCGCCTGCGATTGTGGTGAGTAGTGGGAACTTCATGACTGCTTAGGACGTGCAGACTCGAAGCGACGTTTGGGTGGAGATGCAGGTGCGCGTTCGACCACTGCGGTTTGCTCGCTCTGGATGCGTTCGTAGATCTCCTCGCGATGTACCTTGACGTTGTCGGGTGCGCCAATGCCGACTCGTACTTGATTGCCTTTCACGGCGAGCACTGTGACTCGGATATCGTTACCGATCATTATCGTCTCGCCAATTCGACGTGTGAGTATTAACATGCTCCGTTCCTCCTGGACAGTCCCCACGACATGCGGGAACATGAATGCCGACTATAAACCGATCAGGTACATTAGTGCTATAAGTATTTTCAACTATTCTCTCAGCCTGGTTTGTGGGGTAAGTTACGGGTTACGGGGTGCGCGTGCGTGCATATAAAGGACGTTCGACGGGTCTCAAAGTCACGCTTGGGCGCTTGGTTTTCTGGATCGCAACAGAGACAATAGGGTTAAGTTACTGATATGTAACGGGTTTTAGTCTCAAGTGTGCCCCTTCTTGCGCTTGGCGGCTCGTAAAAAAGGAGGGAGGGTATGTAACGAAGTATAGAGACTGAGGGGTATATAAATACCTTATATATAAATCCCAAGTTACCAAGTTAGTACTGTATAGTGGTATAAATAGTATATAAATCAGTAACTTACAGTTATTATCTGCTTGGGATATCAGTTAAACAAGCGGTCCCAAGTGAGACCAAGTGCGGCCTTGATGTGGTTTTATTACATGTGGGTTACAATGTGACTGTGGACATTGGGTGTGGTTGCTGAGATAATGGTTCCACATTAACTGATAGGTAAAAACCATGGCACAGCAACGAATCTCACTCAACGACCTGATCTCAAGCAACAAGTTGGACATCACTGCTAAGGCTGCACGTCGTGCACTGCGCAAGTCCTCACTCAAGCACGATCTCAAGTCGCGCTGGGAATTCACCCCTGCACAAGCGAAAGCAGCTGTCAAGGCACTCGCTGCCTAACACACTCCTACTGAGGTGGAGGGCCTTCGGGCCCTTTTTCTTGTGTGCCATATGGGGTACAGGGACCAGGCATGTGCTGACAGTGAGTGAGGCATCGGGTAGTATCAGCGGCTGTCACACCCGGAGAACGCACAATATGTACCACTCAGACCCCTGTAGGGGGAACCCTGATGGCTAGACGTAAGGGGAAACGGGGGGCACGAGAGACGGCTGCAATCAGCAAGTCACATGCCACGGTATTCCTACCTGACTTCCCTGAACAGGTCAAGGCCATCGCCATGCGTGGTGTGTCCGATGACGAGATGGCACAGCAGTTCGGTATCAGCGAGAAGCTGATGCAGGACTGGAAGCGATTCTACCCTGACTTTGCCAAAGCCATTGACGATGGACGCACACATGCAGATGTCCGTGTCGTGCAAGCACTGTTCCACCGCGCAATCGGCTACTCACACCCTGAGGTAAAGCTAGCGCAGTTCGAAGGCGAGTTCACTGACGAGCGCATTGTGGACAAGCACTATCCCCCTGACTTCGGTGCCATCAAGTACTGGCTGAACAACCGGCAGCGTGAGCACTGGAAGGATCGCACTGAGCACGCGGTTGGTGGCAGTAAAGACATGCCTGACATTGGCGTTGGTGTTAAGGACGAAACAAAAGCAGAGCTGGTGTCATCCATCTTGGCACTGATCACACCACAAGACGATGATGAGACGGAGGAGTAAATGGGCGGAGTAGTCGAACCAGTAGTAACAGACGATGTAGTCACCAATGACGTTGTGACCCATGACATGGTGGAAGGAGGGTCAGGTCCAGCACCCGTCACACCCTGGGTCGATCTGATCACGTCACTTGCACCAACCAATTGGTACCGCTGTGAGCAAGCATCGGGTAATCTAGTAGACGAGGGCTTTGGCACCGAGATTGTCATGGCACTGAGCGGGTCACTTGCTGGAGGATTCCAACAGCCCGGTCAAGTACCAGGTGAGACCAATGGTGCTATCGATCTTGAGGGACTGTCGGGCTTCTTTATCTCAGCCGTGCAGACAGGGTCTAACTTCAACTCGTTGGGTACCATCGCCTTACTGCTGCGCAACCCGTCAGTGACTGCGCCTGGTTCCTTTCAGTGGTCATACTTCCTGGGCTTCGATGTCAACGATGTCGGCACACGCGTGTTCGGCGCACCTAACTTTACAGTGCAGTGGTTCACGAGTGATGGCATTCAGAACGATGACGACTCACAGCGAACATACAACAATCTGCCTGCGCTCGATCAAGCCAGTGGCTTTCATCTGTTCGTGTTCTCTAAGGCGAGCGCCGTGCAGAAGCCGAACTTCTTTCTTGACGGTGGACTGATGAATGACTTCACAGACATTGACAACCCTACCTCAGATCCGAGTCGATGGATCAACGACTTCAACGGACAGTTCAAGTCCTTTGGTCGAGGCAACCCGAATCAAGCAGGATGGGATGGCGTCATCGATGAGATCATGGTGTGGACAGATGGCACGGTCATAAACCAGGCCCAAGCGCAGTCGATGACGCTCTCAGCCGGCTTAACGCTCCAACCCGATGTCAACCCCTAGCCCCTCCATACAGACACCACATCGACATCCCGGTCACTTGCGGTTACGATCCGCGTGCGTCGATTACTTTCAGTTGACGAACAACGGAGATAAACCATGGCATTAGATACTGACATTGCAACCGCAATTGACAACGACCTTCCCAACCAAGTCGGCCAACGACTGAAGCAACGCCTCGAGCAAGCCGAAGCAGACGCGAAAGAAGTGCAGACACTGCGACGTGCAAACGATGACCTCAATCGGATGCAGCGCCGGTGGGATGACTCGCAGCGTCGAGAGCAAGAGCTCGAGGAGCGGGAGAAGAACGTCACGTCACAAGAAAAGGTACTCGCTCGACGCGAGGTGACGTGCGAAGTAAAGGAAGAATTCATGGAGAAGCGTCTTCAGGATATGATGACGTTGACCACACAGGTATTCAAAGGTCCTGCGTCTAAGATGGCGTTCGATCTATGGGGCAACCTCAACGGACTGATGAGTGACAACGGTTACGCGTCTAACCCAACCGCATCACTCAGCGGCAGCCTCGATGCAGGAGCAGAGAAATGAGCGAACAAGCACCGCCTTCGAATCGACTCAATAAGGGTGCGATCTGGAAGCATAAAGAGAACGGTAAAGAGTATGTCATCCAGATCTGCCGACACCTGATGGTCAAGGCGAACGAGGGTGACACGTGGCTGTGGGCTGTCGCGTACCGTGAGAACTGGCCAGAGGATGAACAAGGGCCTATCGACACATACGTGCGGTCACAGGCTTACTTCTTCACACGCTTCGAACTGGTGGAGGATAACCCTAATGGAACCTGATCAAGAGATGCGGACGGTTATCAACCTCTTTGGTAGTAACTTGCGTGAGCAGCAGCACACCACTGCCGTCCCCTTCGTCAAGGACATGCTCGAGCTTGGCGCATGCGTCTGTGATGCAATAGTCCAGACCATGGATGACGTGAGCGATGAGGAGTAGTCTCGAGATCGCGATGGAACGAGCGAAGAAGCTCGGACCTCCGCCATCAGACTCACCCTTTAGTCAAGCCTTTCGCCAAGAGGAGACGTACAAGAGGCGTGTGGTCTCAGGTCACGAGGACAAGCAGGGACCGTGTCATTGCGGGTACGATCAAGCATGCACCACCCTGATCTGTGACGGCTGTGGGCGGAAGGCACCACACGCAGCGGTTGCAATCATCGAACGAGATGATGCAGGATTGGTGACGAAGTTCCTATATAAACGATGCGCATGCGGCACGAAGCAATGGGCTTACGGCTGCGAGGCGTTCAGCGTGAGGAAAGTATCATGACTCCACAAATGAAACTCGCCATGTCCGTAGTGCGGTACATCCTAACCCTCAGCTTCATCTGGTTACTGATCTACCCTGAGACGGGGGTCTGGACTTCGTTGGCCATCAATCTGATCGCAGCAGAGCAGGAGTATCAGCATGGCAGACGCACAGGGTGGTTCAGATGAGCGGGGACAAACCTCTTCAGTTCAACCATGACCAAGGCAGAACCATTGCCCAGACTCGACCGGATGGCACAGTGATCATCTTCGTAGACGGGCAAGAGGTTGACCTCGACCACTTGTTGCAGACGATTATCGAGTTGAAGATTCTCCTCAAGAATACGATGCAAGCGGTCAAGCAGCAATCTGGAGGTGGATCATGATAGGGCAGGGATGCCCGGTAAATGGACCTGTAGCTCAGACGGTAGAGCGCGGTGTTTCAAAGCCAGAGGTCGTGGGTTCGATCCCCACCAGGTCCTCCAACATCTCATATGCATGTCCTTGTGGGCATCGGGGTGAGACAACTCAGGTAGGAGTAGATAAGTTAATCCACTGCGGAAGATGTGGACTGCGATTGGAGAAGGTTATGACGTGAATTAATTAGAGCACCACCGTTCCTGTGTAGACGACTAACACATCAACTACACATTAAAGGAACAAGAACATGTCGATTGAATTGAAAGTAAAGGTAAAGTCACTTGCAGCCGAAGCGGTTATTATTCGTAAAGAAGAACGTAAGGCCAAGAACCCCTCGGTACGCTCGTTATTGGCGGACCATCGAAGAGGGACTGTCAGACGGGCAGCACGTTGTAGTCTACTCGCATATGGGTACCTTCGTGGTACGCAGTATCGAGCAATGGAAACAACTTGTCACGAAGACCCTGACTGGACCGCAATAGAAAAGATGATCCGCAAGTACGGGTCACTAAAACAACCCATAGAGGAATGGAAGAATGAACCACGACGAACAAGCGATAGAGAAAGAGATCCAGGAGAAGCGGAAGACAGCACCACGTGTGCGGCCTGAAGATCTGGATAATGAAATTGATGGTGAGGCGTACTACGTCTTTCCCGGCACGACCACGACCGTGTGCCTACTCACTCTGAAGAACGGCTTCAGTGTCAACGGCTGGTCGGCAGCTGCATCACCTGAGAACTTCGATGAGGAAGTGGGGCGCAAGATCGCACGTGACAATGCGCGTCAGCAGATCTGGCCGTTGCTTGGCTTCAGGCTGAAGGATAAGTTGGAGGCTGCGAAGATAGCCAACGACTTGATGGCCTCACGGGGAGATGACTCGCTATGACAGTTACGAACGAAGACAGCGAAGCATGGGTCAACGTCCACAAGTCCATTGACGGAACGGGTGTTGGCCTCAAGGCGTTGTGCGAGAACGTGCAGAACAATGTGCCAGGAGTCGCAGCCAATCCCCGCATGGTGGCGTTGGCTCGCACTCACTTCCAACAGGGACTGATGTGTCTACGTCGCTCCCTTGACGAGGAGAAGTGGTGATGAGCCGTGAAGATGAAGCCTTGCACGCAAACACCCTTCGCATTGAGAATAAGGTAGACCGTATCCTCCAAGCGTTTGAGATGATGGTCGAGCCGGAGAAGCTGGACGAGCGCATGGAGATGGACCGCCTTGACATCCCTGCATTCCTGCGCCGCGATCCTGACGCCAACTTAGCCGATCATCTACAGCCTGAGCTGAAGACAGATGCGAAGGCGAATGAGGTGCACATCGATGACCCGTGGGTGCATCGTACAGCAGGGATGCGATGCAGAACGTGCGTGTTCTACGTGCCGAAGGTACCGGGTGATGAGCTGACACCAGGACGTGAGCTCGGTAGATGTCGACGGAGCGCGCCGACCATGAAGGGATTCCCGGCAGTGTTCCCGGCTGACTGGTGCGGAGAGCATCGGCTTGACGAGAACAAACTCTGATGGAAGCGGACGAACAAATGATGTTGCAACTGTGGTTCGAGAACCTACGCCAGAAGCTGGTAGACGGAGAAGTACAGTTTGTGATTGGAGAATTGGACACCGCGCTTGGGCGGATCCAAGACGATCAACGAGGAGTCGGCACAAACGCTGACGGGTCTCACGCCATGGTACCTGATTAGTAGCTGGCTCCTCGTTCCTTAACATGGCAATGGAGATAGAATGAAAAAGATATTGATAGCCCTATTGCTGTTTGCAGCTGCACCTGTAGCCTATGCAGCATGTCCCGATCCGATGCCAGCAGACACGATTTGCGTGACCTGGCAAGCGCCGACACAGTACACGGATGGTAGCCCGATCCTCGAAGGTGACCTCGCGAAGTACACAGTCTACTACTCGCAGATCTCAGGCACGTTCAGTCCGGAGAGTTCGCTTGAAATCCCTGATCCCGATGTACTCGACTTCACCACCCCTGCTGAACCACTGAACATCGTATCGCCTGGTCCACAAGGCGGTGACGTGGAGATCTTCGTGGTGATGACGGCGACTGATCAGAGCGACGATGAGTCAGCGTTCTCGAACGAGGTGAGCAAGACTGTGACGTTCCCTGACACACGTGGCGACCCTACTGCGCCGCAAGTCCTGGACATTATCATCAACGTCACAACCAGCTGATGGCAGTAGTCAACGTTAACTTCGGCTTGGTGCATCACCCGCCGGAGTTCAACTACGACACCTCCCTTGAGGATCTTCCGCGAGATATTCTTGAGCAGTTGCCCGAGGACACAGCGGAGATCCTCCAGCTATTCACGGAGGAAGAGCTACATGTCATGCGGTGGCGCATCTGCTGGAAGCGGATGGCGCGTGGCAAACAATTACCACCACCGGAGTTCGAGACAGGTGAGATCTCGATCTTCGGCTTGCGGTCAGGGCGCGGATTCGGTAAGACCCTTGCGGCCGCAAACGCTACAGGCATCGAAGCAGCCACCACCCCTGGCTATTATGGTGTCGTCTCGCCAACACACGATGATGTGAGGTACACATGTTTCGAAGGCCCGACAGGACTGCTCTCTGTAATCCCTCCGCAATTGATTGTCTCGCACAACAGCTCGCTCCCGATGATCACACTCTGGAACGGCTCCGTCATACGTGGCTTCGCTGGGGATACCCCCGAACGATTGCGGGGGCCGAACTTTCATTGGGTCTGGGCAGACGAAATTGCATCGTGGAAGTATCCCGAGGAGGCGTGGTCCAATATCATGTTCGCCCTGCGAGCGGGGGAGAACCCACGTCTGATCTGGACCGGCACACCCAAGCCGACCCCGTTTGTCAGAAAGCTGCAAGAGGAGAAGCGTAGTATCGTTCACGTTGGTTCCACATATGAGAACCGACGCAACTTAACGGAGTTCTTCTATGAGAACATCGCGAAGTACGAGGGAACAAAGGTTGGCCGTCAGGAGATTTATGGTGAAGTTCTCGATCCAGAGGAAGAGGGAATTATCCGCAGAACGCAGTGGAGAATGTGGCCAGCCAGCAAGCCGTTGCCTAAGTTCCAGCTCATCATCTACTCCCTGGATACCGCCTTCACTGAGAAGACCCACGATAAGAAGAAGCAGGAGAATGACCCAACAGCATGCAGTGTCTGGGGGATGTTCTCGCGAATGCGAGGGAACAAGGAAGAGAAGCATGTTATGCTGCTCGACGCGTGGGAGGACTGGCTCGGACTACCTGGGCTGATCCAACGTGTCAAGCGGGAGAAGGGCCTGACTTACGGCGACTCCGATGAGCCTCTAATCAACCCCAAGATACGCCCTAAGGGGAAGAGGGCTCGGCATCAGGGTAGGAAGGCCGATATCATCCTCATAGAGGAGAAGGGTAGCGGGATCAGCCTGCGGCAAAGTCTAGCTACTGAAAATATCTTGACACAGGGGTACAATCCAGGGCGCGAAGATAAGTTGACGCGATTACATGTGGTATCCCCTATGTGGGCCCACGGGAGGGTATGGGCTGTTGAATCAGCATCCAATGCAGGTACGTTTAGAACATGGGCAGATCCGCTCATCGCTCAGGTGTGTACCTACATCGGGGAAGGCAGCACCGAGCGCGATGATCTACTCGATACCACTACCCAGGCTATGAGGTTGTTCATGGACAACCACGTAGGCGCACTAACAACCAAGCGAGATGTCGAAGCACTAGAAAAGGAACGTCAAGAAGCGCGACGTGTCGCAGACAGGAAGAAAAGAAATGGCAACCCCTACAGCCAATAACGTGGAACCGTTACGGAATCGACAGACCCTCAAGTATTGTGATCGTCACTGGGCATACTTTATGTTCTCACTGATGGACAGGGGACTTGGCGATGTCATGCGCGAGAACGATCCGAACAACCCTGAGAACCCTGCGTTCGAAGGATCAACCCTTATCACGACTACAGCTTTGCAATTCTTCGGAGCACAAGTTATCTTCGAACAACATGCCGGCTGTCCCGCATGCGCATTCGACCACATCATTGATCACGTCTCTGATCAGATGACAGTAAAATACAAGGAGCCCCAATGAGCGACATTGAATCAGATGCCGAGATTCTCGCAGTAGATCTCGACACCGACGTTGAGGATACTGATGATGGTGGTGCCATCGTCCGTATCGGTGAGGAGGAAGAGGAGGCACAGGTCAAGGATTTCTACGCAAACATCGCGGAGGATTTCCCTGAGCACGAACTTCACAAGCTCTCGTCCACTTTGTTCCAAGACATCGAGAGGGACAAGAAGTCTCGAGAGAAGCGGGACAAACAATATGAAGAAGCGATTAAGCGAACAGGACTTGGTAAGGAAGCGCCTGGTGGGGCTGACTTTGAGGGAGCGTCGAAGGCTGTCCACCCAATGCTTACCGAAGGTTGCGTGGATTTCTCAGCGCGAGCAATCAAGGAGCTTATGCCTTCAAATGGACCAGTCAAGGTATTTGTACCAGGAGACAACCCTGCGATAGAGCGACTGGACAAAGCGGAGCGCAAGAAGGAGTACATGAACTGGCAGTTCCTGATTCAGATGCCAGACTTCCGCACTGAGCTTGAACAACTGTTGACACAGCTGCCGTTAGGTGGCTCGCAGTATATGCGACTCGTGTGGGACCCACGCAAGAAGCGTCCCGTTCCTACCTTCTGGCCGATTGATGATGTCTTCCTCCCGTTCGCTGCGTCTAACTTCTACACGGCTGATCGAGTAACCACTCGCGAATGGATTACCTCCTTCGAGTTTGATCAGCGTGTCAAAGGTGGTATGTACCGTGACATTGGGCCACAGCCAACAGGCTCGATGCCGGAAGAATCGAAAGCGCAGCAGGCCACGGACAAGATCGAGGGTCGCGATGATTCCTATCAGTTCTCGAACGAGGACGGACTACGCGCTGTATTCGATGTCATGGTCTGGTGCGAACTGGAGAAAGACGAGTACGACATCGCTCCTTATCGTGTCACGATTGATGACGCGTCGAAGAAGATCGTTGCGATCAACCGCAACTGGGAAGAGGAAGACGAAGCTAAGGAACCGATGTATTGGATGATCGAGTTCCCCTTCGTGCCATGGCGTGGTGCATACAGCATCGGCTTAGGTCAGATGATCGGCAGTTTATCGGGTGCGGCAACTGGCGCGTTACGAGCGTTGCTCGACTCAGCTCACATCAACAACATCCCAACCCTGTTACGCCTCAAAGGCGCAAACGTCAGCGGCCAGAGCAAAGAGCTCAACGTTGCCGAAGTGACGGAGATCGAGGGAGGCATCGCAGGGGATGACATTCGTAAGTTGCTGATGGCCGTTCCGTATAATCCCCCCAGCACAGTTCTGTTGTCATTGCTTGGCATGGTAGTCGACGCAGGTAAGGGAATGATCGGCACCACATTTGAGTCGTTCTCTCAGCCGGCACAACCGAACATGCCTGTTGGTACCGCACTGGCTATGATCGAGGAGGGCATGCAGGTCCTCTCGGCTATTCACCTGCGACTGTACCAGGCGATGAACAAGGTGCTGTTGGTCCTTCATCGCATCGACCGCATGTACATCGATGACGAGGAGGTCAAGAACGATATAGGCGAAGTACTGGCTCGACAAGGCGACTTCGAGCTGCCGCTTGATGTCGTACCCGTTGCGGATCCAAACGTCTTCAGCGACGTTCAGCGGATGGCTCAGCTACAAGTTATATCGGACCGAGCGCAACAGATGCCCGAGATCTACAACCTGAGAAAGGTTGAGGAACGGATTCTCGAGCGCACGAAGATTCCAAACCCTGAAGAACTGTTGATGCCGATCGAGGAGCCCGAGCAACAGAATGCCGTGAATGAGAATGCGGCGATGACGTTGCAGCGGCCTGTGGCTGCGTTCCCGCAACAGGATCACCTGGCTCACCTTCAGGTTCACATCGACTATATGATGTCGCCTATCCTGGGATCGATGCCAATCATTGCGCCTCAGTTCTTCCCGATGGTGCTCGAGCATATCAAGGAACACTTAGCCCTGTGGTATGTTAATGAGAACTACGAGTTACTGCAGGCGAGCCTTGGTAAGAGCGAGGTCCAAATGAAACAGATCATGCAGTTCTCTGACGCGGAGACGCGGCAGGAACTAGACAGAACCTTGGCTGCCATCTCGCAGAAGGTAGTTCCAAAAGCTGGGGAGATCTTGCAACAGATCCCCGATGTAATCAATCAGGCGATGCAGCTGATGTCCAGTATGCAGCCCTCTCAGCAGCCACCTATCGATCCGAACGCTCAGGCGTTGGTCGAACAGCGGCGTGAAGCAGAAGGCATGAAGGACGCTCGCGAACGCGAGAAGGTCCAACTCAAACTGGTCGATGACCAGGAGCAACGTGCTGCCGAGATGCAGAAACATCGAGAGACAACACAGTTCAAATTTATGGAACTCAGCTCTGAAGAAAGGCAGACTGAACTTGACCGTGCCCAAGAGGATGCGCAGAAGGCTAATGAGTACGCTGCTCGGCTCGAAGAACTCTCCATTAAGGAAGGCGCGGAAGACGGACGGACTGCTGCTGAGATCGCCAGCAAAGAGGAGATGAACGCAGAGGATAACCTCACAGCGCTCAGGATCGCTGCTGCTGAGATCAGATCTGGCGAGAAGGTAGGTGTCGAGACCGGAACGGGTATAGATCCCTCGGGCTAGATAGAGGAAGTGACTGTAAGCGGCTTGTCCTCAGATACTGTCGCTTACCTAATCGACGGAGCTGAGCTCCATAATCTTAAACAGAGGAAATGACAATGGGTAAAGATATCGGGTACTATCCAAAAGGACCGATCAACCAACACAAAGCACTGGCGACGGGTGGTAAACTACCCGAATGCGACACTCGAAATCTGGGTGGCGGGTTCGAGGAGAAGGGCTCCCACGGGTCGGTCCGCAAGAGCGGGACGAGTACCGGCAGTCGCGGAAAGCGCAGCACTTAGCCCCCCTAGGGGGTATGGGGAATCCCTGTACCCTATAGGACCGCTTTACAGACCGGGAGTCTTGAGGTACGATGGCCGTCTCAAACAAACTAGAACAACGATTCCTAGAGCGGGTCAAGGCGAAACAAGTTGAATATGCGACTGCAACATTACAGAAGCCACCGGATAAGACCGAGTTCGGCTTTGGACATGTCTGCGGGACGTATGCCGGCTTACTTCTCGCCGAGCAGCTGTTCCAGGAAGTGATTGGGGAAGAAGATGACAGAACCTAGCTCTATCTCACGTGCACCATCCGTAAAGGTGGAGTACAGCGGCTTAGATGAAGCCTTTCCACAGGCGGACCCAGAACTCCAACCCTTCGGGCACAGAGTACTTGTCCAGATTCGCACGCCGAAGAGGCAGACTGCTGGAGGAATCTACGTTCCAGAGGAATCCAGGGAGACCGAGCTTTGGAACACTCAGGTCGCCAAAGTCATCACGCTTGGACCCGTCGCTTTCAAGAACCGAGAAACCCTTGAACCGTGGCCGGAAGGCGAATGGTGTAAACCTGGCGTATTCGTTCGCACACCTAAATATGGTGGCGACCGATGGCAAGTACCTTTAGGGAAAGGCGGCGAGTTTGCGTTGTTCGTTCTATTCAATGACCATGATATCATCGGGGAGCTCACTGGAGATCCCTTAGCTGTCGTGGCATTTCTGTAAATCTGTAGGAGATTACAATGGCTGAACCTGATAAGAAAGAAGAGGAAGAACCGATTGTTGCGGTTCTGGACGAGGAGGAAGAACAATCTCCTACCCCTGGCACCCAGAACGAGGATGCTGAGGATCAAGATGAAGATGATGGTCATCAGGATGACGATGACGAGGAGGAAGAAACCCGACTCGGCGCAGGTGAACCGGATGACGATGAGCTAAAGGCTCGCCGCAAGGAAGAGCGTAAGACGCGCCGACAGCGCCAGAAAGAAGCCCGAGAGCGTGACTCTCGTGAGATGAACTTCCTTCGTAAAAGGAATGAGGACCTTGAGCGTCGATTCTCAGCCGTCGAACAGCGACAAACCTCAACTGAAGTTTCAACTATCGATCAGCGGATCAACCACATCACGAGTCAGATCAAACTCGCAGACCAGGTCATCGCCAAGGCGGTATCGGCAGGTCAAGGAGAAGATCTGGTCGAGGCGCAAGGAATCCGCGACGATCTACGGGACAACCTCGCAGAACTGAACTACGCCAAGCAGACCATCTCTGAGCGTGAGACAGGGCCTACCGAGGAACAACCCGCACGAGTTAGTTCCACCCTGATGAATTATGCGAACGACTTCACGTCCAAGCATAACTGGTGGGACCCAAATGGCGGCGACGAGGATTCACTCATCGTTTCTGCCATCGACAACTCATTAGCGCGTGAGGCTTACGACCCAGAGACCAAGGAGTACTGGGATGAACTGAGCCGTCGCGTACAAGCACGACTTCCACATCGCTTCGAGACTGGAGGCGAACAGGATCAAGGAGACACTGGAGGACGAGGTGGCAAGCGTCAGTCACGCGGTCCTAAGTTCAGCACGGGGGGAAGGGAACGCCCTCTGAAGTCAAACGAGGTCTATATCAGCCCCGCACGCAAGGAAGCAATGGTCGAAGCCGGTATCTGGGATGACCCAGAGCAACGGCAACGATACCTTAAGCAATACGCCGAGTACGATAGAGAACACGGCACCAGCCCAGGAGCATAGATATGGCCAGACGCAAACCCAGACAAGACACGAGACTGAACCACGCAGATAGTGAGGCACGCGGAGACCGGGCGATGACAGACCGCCAGGTGACAGAAGATCGCGAGCTGACTGATGATGAAAGGCTTAATGAGTTTCGTATGAGCATGTTCCAATCTGCTCTACCTGACCTACCATTGATCGACGGATTCCATGTCTGTTGGTTGACCACGACAAATCCACGCGACTCGATCCCTGCGCGAATGCGTTTGGGCTACGAGCCGATCCGAGCTCATGAGATTCCCGGTTGGGAACACACCTCTGTGAAAACTGGGGAGTATGAGGGGATGATCGGCGTGAACGAGATGGTGGCCTTTAAACTTCCGATGCAACTGTATGAGGCGTACATGTACGAAGCTCATCACAGAGCACCGCTGGAGGAAGAAGGCAAACTTGATACGGCACGTCAAATGGCGATGGAAGAGGCCAACTCACAAGCACGGAGTGCCGTAGCGCTCGAGACAGAGGAAGGGTACGAAGGATTGGGTGAAGCGCCAGAGCCGCCAGCGTTTGAAGAAACGTTGTCGAATCCGGCACGAATTTAATCATTTCGGAGAAACCAAGATGTCATCAGTAGCATCTCCGTTCGGGCTTAAGCCGGCCTTTCACCCTTCTGGTATTGTACGCCAGCTGCAGGGTACGATAGAGTCTGGTCTTGCCTCGGACATTTTTCAATTCTCCCCCGTAGCCATTGCGGCTACCGGCGAGCTGATTCCTGCTGCCGCAGGTGCTCGAGCCGTTGGGGCTTTCATGGGGGTGGAGTTCACCGCCACAGACGGTAGACGTCGCGTAGGTAATCGCTGGGAAGCGAACACTGTCGGGACTGAGATCGTTGCCTATTACACGGAAGATCCTTACCTGATCTATGAAATTCAGGCGAACGCCCCAGTGGTCCAAGCGTCCATTGGTCAGCAGTTCAACTGGACGGCATTGGCGGGTAACACGACCACAGGTCTGTCAAGCATTGCTTTAGATATTGCTTCGGCAGGTGCCAACGCTGGTCTCCGCGTCATAGGAGTTAACCCTGCCCCTGATAACGTTGTTGGTGATGCATTCACCATCGCGCAGGTTCAGATTTCCGAACACCAGTACGTAGCTGACATCGCGTCAGTTTAACGGACATAACCTAGGAGATCTGTAATGGCTGTCCCAATGAGATCGACCGACTTCCGGTCAATCGTCGAACCTATCCTCAACGAGACTTTCGACGGTATTTACAATCAACGAGCCGATGAATGGAAAGGCGTCTTCGTTGAGCGCAACGGTACACCTCGTTCTTATCACGAGGAACCAGTGCTCTTCGGTTTCAACGCTGCTCCTGAGATGCCTGACGGCACTCCGGTCACGTTCGATGCTGGCGGCGTGCTGTTCATTCAGCGCTACGTCTACAAAGTCTTTGGCCTGGCGTTCGCGCTGACCAAGGTCTTAGTCGAAGACGGCGACCACATCAAGATCGGCACGATCTACGCTGAGCACCTTGCTCAGTCCATGATCGAAACCAAGGAAACTCTCTGCGCCAACATCCTGAACCGTGCCTTCAACGGCGCGTTCGTAGGTGGCGACGGTGTTGCCCTTAACGTGACCAACCACCCCATCGCGCCTGGCGGCTCGTCTGGTGGTGTCTTCTCCAACCTGCTTACGACTGCTGCGGCTCTGTCGCAGACTTCGCTCGAGCAGTTGCTCATCCAGATCCGCAATGCTGTTGACAACAACGGTAAGCGAATCCGGTTGACCCCGAAGAAGATCGTCACGGGTCCAAGCCAAGTGTTCCAAGCTGAAGTCCTGTTGAAGTCTGTCCTGCGTGCAGGTACGGCCAACAACGACATCAACCCTGTGAAAAGCATGGGTCTGCTGGCCGAAGGTCAAGCGAACCTGTCGCGCATCACGTCTACCACCGCATGGTGGATTCAGACTGACGCGCCTCGCGGCTTGCAGATGATGAAGCGGCGCGGCCTGGAGAAATCCATGGAAGGCGACTTCGAGACCGACTCCATGCGGTACAAGTCGACTGAACGCTACATTCCTGACTGGACCGACCCGCGTGCGGTGTTCGGTACTCCCGGCCTGTAGCGGTTGGCGGAAACGCCAGGATTCTGTAAGAGAGTCTACGTCTCCAAGCGGTTAGAGTAGGGCCGGACTACAACGGTCCTCTCGTTCTCCGAAAGTAAACGGAGAAAACTTTAGCAATTTAGGAGGCAATCATGCCCTTGATCGATAATGAAGTCACCCGTTTTGATAACGGCGTGAACAACCGTGGCGTAGGCCACATCTTTGGCGCTTCGATGAAGCAAATGGATCCTACACGGTTCCATAGCTATTTCGAAGACTTCGACTACTTCACTGCTGCGGATTGGGTTATCACTGACGTTGGCGTGTCTACTCAGGCGCTTACCAATGTCGACGGTGGAGCCCTGCTGTTGACTAACGCGGCAGCAGATAACGACTCTGTCTTTTTCAACAAAGTCGGTGAGTCGTTCCTGATGGAACTTGGTAAGCAGGCATTCTTCGCGGGTCGATTCTCCGTGAGCGATGCCACAGATTCGGATGTTCTCATGGGCATTCAAATTACCGACGCCACCCCTGTAGATGCTACCGATGGTATCTTCTTCTTGAAAGCTGATGGCGCGACAGCAGTCTCGCTGATCTCTCGCAAGAATGCCGTCGATGTGGTACTGACAGATGCTGCTCTGGTATTAGCTGATGGCGTCTCCGTCGAGCTCTCTTTCTTCTGGGATGGCATCAGCCAGATCTGGGCTGGCGTCAACGGTACTCCCGTTGCTCGAATGACCCCCGGCGCAAGTCTCCCCGACGATGAAGTATTGACTCTCTCGTTCGGGATTCAAAACGGCGAGGCTGTCGCGAAGACAATGACTGTGGACTACCTCTTCGCCGCTAAGGAGCGCTAAGATGGCTGACTTCCCCGGCAATCGAGGTGGTCGGTTTGACTACGAGAGCGCTGAGCACTACACTGGGGTTGCATGGATCGATGGCTTGCCGATATACCGGCAGGTCATCACCATTGCAGGAGCTAACAACTCGAGTTCTAGTGCCGCCATTGGAGGTCTGAGCAATACCAGCCGGAGTACAATCGTTAGAGTGAATTTTGCCGCCCAGGGTGCATTAGCTGGAGATATCCTTCTTCAGCCTGAAGGCATCCTCGTTGTAAATACCACAGGGGTTGTTACCGTGCTCCACACTGGAGTTGATTTCACAGGAATCACGTTGCACGTCATCGTAGAGTACACGAGGGTCCAATCATGAGCCTGGGGTCACTTCATTCTGGAATACACGAAAACTTAGGAGGGTCAGATGAGACCTATTAGAATTACACGTCAGCTGACCTTAGATGCTAATGGCATTGCTGAAGATCAGACGACAGCAGGTGCTGCCAATCTGGTTCTAGATGGAGCGCTGGCGCAAACCATTACGAACAAGTTTGGTTCTGTGGTTGAAGTTCCCTTGGGTGGACGGCAGATCACGCTTGAATCTGCGGCTAACTTGTCGGCTGTTGATTTCACGATTACAGGTCGTGACTTTGGAGGCCGAGAAATCTCAGAGGTCATCGCGGGGCCTAACGCCAATACTGTGGCGACTGTGCGAGTTGACTGGAACGTGGTCACGCAAATTGCGGTGAGCGCTGCCGTTGGTACCAACGTAGAGGTTGGCGTCAATAACGTTGGCGCATCCGCTCCCGTTCCTCTCGATCAGTACTTCTCGCCGTTCAACGTCAGCGTTGGGGTTACGGTAGTAGGTACCATTAACGCGACGGTGCAGTTCACGTTCGATGACATCTGGAATGGAGTCGGACCTTTCACCTGGACCGATCACGTGGATCTGACCGCGTTCACAGCGAATGCTGATGGCACGTTCATCTCCCCTGTTTCGGCTACCAGGATCTTGAACAATTCAGGTGACGGAACAACGGTCACGAACATCATGCAAGCTGGAGTCGAATAAGTCGTGACCGGCATCGTCTACGAACAAGTAGAAGGAGTCAATGGCCCTGAAGGCCGGTCAGCGGGTGGGGGCTCATTGAGTTTGTTGGGAACTATCATACAGGCTAGACCCACTAATTTCTTTTCGATGTATGAAGCTGTAGCATCGACTCGTTTTAGCAACTCGGGGATCCATCCCTCTCCGTCCAATGAAGATGTGACGATTACTGTAGCTCCTACGTTGGCTGCAATCACTCCCATGGCATTGGAGCCAGGAACTCTTGCTCCCACGTTTAATGGTACCACCCAGCAGACTATCTCCACCTCAAGCAACAACCTGAACTATACTGCATTTACGGCTATTGCTTTCATAAGGCAAACGACTCTTGCTACTTCCATGATCTGGGATTTTGGAAACTCAGGTGGAGCCTTCCAATGTAATTTCCAAGCCTTGGGGGGAACTGCTCTCTTTTTCACCGCTCGAGACGGTGTAGCTGGTGATACGTATTCGAGTCAATGGAACTCGGGAGGTCTGACAGTCAACGTTTGGTCGATGATCGCGATGCGGCAACCTGCGGATGGAACAGGAGTAAATTGGTTTAAGGATGGGATCTTCGCAGCGAATGGAGATGTAGATGTTACCAACATCCTTGCAGGGAATGCAACTAATAACTGGTCTTTCAATGACATCAACGGATTGGCTGGTACGAGTCGATTTGCGATCAGCCACGCGGCGAACACCAGTTTTGGACAGAGACTGACAGGTAACATGTTCGGGGTGGTCATTGACGAAACGATTTGGACGGACGAGCAATTGACAGCATTATGGAATCTGGCTTTGGCTCAAGGGTTGAACGGATAATGTCAGGTATAGTTTATCAACAGGTTGAAGGGGTTGACGGCCCTGAGGGGAGAGCAGCTGGAGGGGGTGGTGGAACTTCTTTCAATGGGTTGGTTCGTGATCAGCAGAATGCAGCGACAACAACAACGGTCGATATCCCTGTAACTCCTGGAGCGAGTCGGCTCTACTGTTGTTACTTTTTCCTTCGGGATACCGATGGCAGCGGTCGAGCGCCTGAGATTACTCAGATCAGCATTAATGGAAACATTGTCAATGTCGCTAGCGGGTTTAGGGTCCAAACTCTCAATACTGTTGGAGTTGGATTCCAACGCGGTGAGATGTGGGTTATTCCCGAGAGCGCCTTAGCCATTGTTCCCAACCCCTGGGATGTAGTCACGATCATTGCCACGAACGATCTTGGAGTAGCGGGTGATCAAGCTGTTCTCATCGCTTTTCAGGTAAATGCAGTTAGCGTTGCAACGAGTCTCTCTTTAGGAACTGTCACTGCTGCTTGGCCGCAGCCTTCGGTTCCTTCGACAGACATTTTGGTTCTGGTTTGGGGTAATGCTAGCAATCTGGATCTATCGATCACTGACCCTAACTCGTTTGTAATACTTGCTAACTCGATTTTCACGGTCAATACCTCGACTGGAGCTTCCCTGCTTTACAGTGGGGCCACTTTAGCAGAGGGGGAGACTACCTCTGGTACTGCTAACACATTCATGGGTCACTTTTTAATAAGGGCTACTTAGGAGATATAGGATGGAAGGTTTTAAACAAGGCGCTCAGACTGGACCGGGTTTGGTTGAGCACGGTCAACGGATGGGTTTCAAGGTTGGTGGTCACGTGAAAGCGTCTCCTGACTTCGTTATGAAGACGGAGAAGCAAGCCACCATGGACAACGCGAACTTGCCACGTCGAGCGAAAGACGCTCCCGACGAACGAACAAAGGAGATGGGGGATCAATCACCTGTCGAGCCTGGTTTCAAGAAAGGCGGAAAGGCGAAGAAGAAAAAGGAAGATTCTTCAATGGTTGCGAAAACGAAGCGTAAGATCCGCGAGAAGAAAGGCAAAAATCTATCTGCTCTCGAAATGGCACAACGCTCGATGGGCATCAAGAAGAAGAAAGCCGGTGGCTACATGAAGGGTGGCAAGAAAAAATCCTACGGCGACTACGATGATCAGCCAGGCGGCAGCGGCAACGAAGATTCGCATCACATGGATACGAAGAAAAAAGGCGGCAAAGCTCACTACGCGGAAGGCGGACTGTCGGCGGCTAAGAAGGTGATGAAAGATCACGTGAAAGCTGCACCCCCGAAGGGACATGGCGTGAAGGATCCGAAGATGGCCAAAGGCGGTCATACGATGCATATGCGAGGCGGTAAGGCAAGCGGTCGAAAGACCCACAGTTCTGTACCGATGTACGGCAAGGGGTAACACATGGCCACCAGCGGCACAGTAGGGAGTACTATCTTTCTGACGCAGCAGATCATCGATCATGCTTTTCGTCGATGTAAGATAGTTCCTCAGGAGATAACGTCGGAGCACATTATCACGGCTAGAGACCTGCTGTGGCTGTATACTCAGACGTTGGTCAACAAAGGCATCAAACTGTGGAACGTGGAGAGAATTATTCTCCCGATGTATCAAAATACACAGTCTGTTCCTGTTCCCTTGGGGACCGTAGACGTCTTGGACGTGAATTTGAGAACTCAAACCCGGATCACGGGGACTGCGAGCGCCTCCGAGGGAGTTGCAGACAACGCTTTTGACGGAAATATCAACACGGCGTGTACTCAAACTCTGGTCGATGGCACAATCACCATGGATTTGACCTCTGCGCAAGAGATTTTCACCTTCGGGATTCTGCCTAACGTCTCTGGAACGTGGACTTATGTCATCGAAGCGTCAAATGATGCTTTCGTGACCTCTACAACACTCGTTACAAGGACCGCACAAGCGGTTGTCGCGCAGGAATGGCTCTGGGTAGACGTCGAGGGAGTAATTCCTTTCACTTCTTACCGCCTGAGAGCGACGGGAGGAGCTACGATTCTGGATGTGGCCGAGCTGGTGTATCAAAATACTCCTCAGGAGATCCCTTTCTATCAATTGAACCGGACCGATTACTCAAATCTCCCTGATAAGTCACGCGGAGGACGCCCAACGCAGTATTGGTGGGATCGACAACGCACTTTAGGGATTATGACGATCTGGCCGAGCCCAAATTTTGAATTTACCTTCGCACAGCTCACCTGTTACATTCAGCGACAGATGCAGGATGTAGGAACGCTCACGCAGGAGCTTGAAGTACCGGATCGTTGGTATCTGGCGATTGTCTGCCAGCTGTCGAAACAATTAGCTCGAGAAATCAAAGAGGTAGATCCGGCGATGATTCCGATCATTGACCGAGACGCGCAAGAATACCTCGATGATGCATGGGCAGGCGAAGGAGATGGCTCAGACATCTTCTGGCGTCCAAACATTAGCCCTTATACGAGGTAGACCATGCCTATCTTCATTGACCCAACTGGACAACCTACTTTCGGCATTGGCGTTTGCGCTAGGTGCTGGTGTAAGTTCCCGTTGGCCGAACTTTACTCAGATCCCAATTCACCGGGGTTGAAGGTTTGTATTGAGGATCTCGATGACTATGATCCTTATCGCTTACCGGCTCGACGGACGGAGGACATCACGTTGCCGTTCTATCGACCGGATGAAAGGCTCAACATCGAGGAGTCCACACCTAACGTTGCTCTTTATGGGTTGCTGACAGCCCAGAATGGTGACTTATTGATTAATGAGGGGGATGAACTGTTAGTTCTTA
>WLWG01000773.1_pt1 | contig 32102 bp, 34 predicted proteins | sample 6712871 | NCBI WGS metagenome assembly WLWG01 (sample SAMN12718693, study PRJNA515312) | sponge metagenome | isolation source: marine sponge | host: Mycale hentscheli | place: New Zealand: South Island, Marlborough, Capsize Point | collected 2003-05-01
TGACATGGAGCATGCTTTCAGACTAGCGTATAGAAATGCGAAGAGTAGATTAGAAACACTAGAACGAAGGCGATTACGCGGGGTCGAAGCTGGGCAGAATGAACTGGCCACGCCAGGCGTAAACATCATAGAAGACGACATTTAAATACCATTTTTAATCATATATACCCATTTATATACGATTTTTAACCTTAAACCACCCTATCTCCTTAAATAAATCGATTTATTTAAGGAGATAGGGTGGTTTAAGGTTAGTTTTACTATTTAAATATCATACTTTACTTAATTATGTTATTTAAATCTACCTTTTTGTGCTTTCTTCTGCTTTATAGCTAACTTTGCTTCGGCATCTCTGTCCTTATCGAGTCTTGCCTGCAGCAATTTTAAATTTCTCTTCCTTTCTGGATCCATTCGCGCAAGCGCCGCCCTGTAGGCTTTGACGCTGACCCATGTCTTCAACTTGTCGTCCCACTCCCCTGGTACGTTGAACTTACCTTCCCACAGTTTTCTTTTGTAGTCTGCCTCCATTCCTGCCAAGCGGCTATCGGCAATGCCTTGGCCGATTAAAGGGTTCTTTACTTCGTAGTTTTCTTTTTCGCCGATGTCCATGTCCCCTAACTTCTCGAGGTGCTCATACGAATGCGCGTCAAGTGGGTCCCTCGTATCCGCGTCAATTTGTATTGTTTTGTTTCTTGACGCAAATGGAGACCGGAAAGCCGAAACAGGATCTTGGTCTGTGCGTACGTCTGTTTGGTTTCCTTTTTTCGATGACCCGTACAGAACTTCCCCTGGCCTTGTCGCTTTGTTGACAGTGATGACTTCCTTACTGTCTCCGCCAAGCATCTGAGCCTGCAGCCCGCCTTGGGAGTGTCCTATGGTTGTTACCATGTCGCGACCGAATGCGTTCTCCGCAGCCTTCTGTACCTTACGCGCGTCTTTGTACCTCTTCGTCTGCTTGTACCCCATCTCGCCAGTCACAGCGTATACGAGGTTGTTACCCCAGTCCATAGTACCTTGCGTTCCCTTATGGGCAACTACCACTTGGCCGGTGCTTGGGTTTCTATATACTTTTGAATTTTTTGACGACATACTCTTTTCCATCTTCCAATTGTCGACTGGTTCGCCGCTATATGAAGACGACAGTAGCTTTCTCAAATCCGATGCCCTAAGAGAGCCACCACGTACTGCCGGACAGCAGTTTAGTACTGCTCCACCGGCAGTGTCTCTCGGTATTCGTTCGTCTTCGTACACTACACTAGGGGAGAACAACTCTTGCTTTGGTTCTTTTCGGTAACCCGACAACGGGCTGAACATGGTTTCGTAACCGTCGATCTCAGACAGTCCAGGTGAATTTGTTATATCAAAAGAACGAGGCGATTCTTCCTTCATGGTGAAGTCGAGAAAATTACCTGTTTGTTCGGCTCTTCTTTGCCTCTCTGCTTCTCTTTCGTCTGTGCCAATGCGGCGCACGTACTCTACACTAGAAGACTCAGGCGATTGTTTTAAAATTCTATAGTCGCCAAGGTTAGGCGACTGGAATTGACTTAAATCGACTTGGCGATTTGGCTCGTCGTCTGTGTCTTCGTCTAACACCCAATCGTCTGTATCACTTTCCTGAAAAAAACTCACCTTATCCTTATTACCAAGAGCAGTAGCTGTAACCACCGGTATTTGATACGGCTCTTCTGGTACGTACGGTTGTGGTGGAACCTGCGCCGTTGGTGGTAGTGGGGGTATCTGCGCCATCGGTGGTACTTCAGCAGACTGTGTCGGTCGCCGCTGAGGTATACCTGGTTTTGCTGAAAACTGCTTTGGTTGTCCGTCCGGAGAAACCGCATCCGCGTCATTGTCTTTTTCGCCAAATTGCAATATTACATTTACGTTTCCATCTTTCTGTTCGATGTGAGGACAACCACACAACTCCTTGTACGCTCTTTTAATTTCCTCCGACTTCATGCATTCGGCGTGGGACATACCTAAGTCCTTGTTCTCGTTTCTAAATTCTTTTACAAATTGCGGGAACTTCATATGAATTATATAATTCCTAAAGATAATAAAATTTCATATAAACGCCTAAAATATTCCTTTGTCGTACGCCCAGCAATCGCCAGGACGACTTATAGTAGGAGGCGATCCACTAGACATTATTTGCATTACGTAGTCAGTTGTAGCAGACACAATCAAACTCTTTACTTGGATCTCGCTATATATTGCCTGGTACCCTGGTGCCGGCCCAGTTCCAAATGCCTTCAAAGTGTAAATAAAAGGGGTTAGACCGCCTGTGTTAGGGTTATCTGAACAGAATCCCTTTCCTATCACTCTCACTTTTGTCCCTGCACCAAACCGGGACGAACTCAGCCTGCATATTGTGTTCGTTGCTATGTTCGTCACAACAGGAACTCCCGTTGTGTACTCTGTGCGCGTCGTTGCAAGATTAAAGTTAAAGCCAGATGCGTTCACAAAGCGAGCAGCAACAAATTCGTCGCTGATGAGTTCTGCGCCATACCAGTCAGATCCCCAATTGTGTATATACCTCCACCTTAACGGCGCATGCTGCCAACCGAATGAGTAGACCTGCCCTTCCTGGTCGTTTGGTACGCCTATGCCAAATACACTGAACTGGTCGAGTTCGACAAGGTTTCCGACGTAACCTCCTGATTCAAAACCGGTCTCATTTCCTTCGAGCGTAGCAGATGTGTTCTGGACATTCAGCCTTGAACCGTTGATGGTTATTTCATTGCCTGCGTTTATAAGCAGATTGCCCGCGCCACTATATTCGCTGGCGTTAAACAAACGAAAATTACCGCAGTCCAAATCGGCAGTAAGCGGGTTACTTAGGCCGGAAGAGTTTATCGTTACAACGCCTGTACCACCGGCTGGGCTTATAGTTACATTCGTTCCTGCTACTATTTGGCTGACACCACCACCTCCTCCTCCACCATTGGCAATGGCGGTCACCCTTCCGTTTATGTCCAGTGTTATATCTGCGCTGGTGTACGATCCGGCCAATGCGCCAGCGCCTGTGTAGGCACTGATTTGGTACGTGCCGTCTCCGTGTACAATGCCGTTTGGTAGCGTTTCGCTTCCTTGCCCGACTGGGAAGTTTAACTTATCCGCGTCTTTTCTTACACTGCTAAAGGGATAGTTAACAGGATTAAATACAATACTTTCTTGAACTGGTGCAGGTACGTTTGCCATATTGTTCTACTATATTAGGACAATATATTTTATACTTCGTGAGGTAGCGACTTTGCTATTAACTTGTTCTCCTCCTCCGTGTCGAGACTGTCGTACTTAATGTCTTCTCCGCCTCTCTCCTTGTATATTTTTCTGCAGTGTTCTACAGCATCTTTGAAGCCATTGCGAAATAGCAAATTCTTCTTTAGTTCCTTCTTGTTGCAGACAGAGTCAACAACAAGCTGTGCTACGTCGTCGTAAGACATTTCAATCTTTTTTGTAATGCCGTGTCTAATAGATACTTCGACGCGGAAACGGTCTCTGTCCCCTGTCGTGGTCACCACTGCTCCAGTATTTTCCGGTCCATCGATCCATATCACCTCGTTGTCGGCAAAATCGCGTATGTCCATTATACACTGTACTAAGATAAATGTTAAATGGATTTAGCGCTAAATTTATATCTTGCTTAATGTATAATGGACGCACAATCCCTAAAGCAGTATATTCAGGAGAAGAGACCGAGCCTTTCACAGTCTTCAATAAATACGTACGCAAGTATACTTCGGTCACTTCATAGGGGTGCATTTGGAACTCCCGAGGTATCACCAAAGAACTTTAACCAAACGAAAAAAATTATGGCATACTTAAAAGACGTTCCACCAAATAAGCGGAAGACAACGTTGTCTGCGTTGGTGATAGCGACAGACAAGAAGGAATTTAGGGACTTAATGTTGTCTGATATACAGGACTATAAAGAGACCATATCGAGGAACCAAAAGACAGATGCGCAAAGAGCCGCTTGGGTAACAGAGGAGGACGTAGCTAAGAAATATAAAGAGTTGGAGAAAGACGCCACAATGCTGTTTAACAAGGGCAATGTGTCGAATCCAGAACTTCAAAGGATACAGAATTTTATTATCCTTTCTGTTCTTGGCGGCATGCACATACCAGTCCGAAGAAGCAAAGACTACGTCGACTTTAAAATTAGGAACATTGACAAAGAAAAAGACAACTACATGGATAAGAACAAGTTTATTTTTAATTCTTACAAGACAGCAAAAAGCTACGGCACTCAAGTTGTAAAGATACCAAAGAAACTACAGAATATTGTAAAGAAGTGGATAGCCGTTGTTCCGGAAGACGTAGACCACCTACTCTTCGACACAAAACGACAGGGTCTTGGAGGTGCTGAAAATAAAAACGGAAATGGCAGCGTCAAGCTTAACCAACGCATAGAGAAGATATTTGACGGAAAGAAAGTAGGCGTCAACGGCCTTAGACACAGTTCTTTGACTGAGAAGTTTGCTCCGATGGTTGAGGCGCAGAAGAAAGCGGAGAAGACGATGCGAGACATGGGCTCGAGCGCGGAGATGCTGAGTACGTATGTAAAGACGGATTAAACGGCGGAGTCTTTCGATAGACCTTTCTCTTTTTCTTGGTTGGTGGGCTTGTAAATCGCGCTCGCCTTGCGTCGTCTTTTGTCTTTAGTCTCGTCAAATTTGAAGCGGCACCAATAAGATCTTCCCACTCTTTTTGTTCGCTTTTCTGCAGAGCTCTTTCTCTTTGACTTTTCTCAGCAGCGAAGTAGTCTTGCCCTGTCGACGTAGGGAACGGTTGCGATTCTCTCTTCCTGTGTAGCCAGTCGAGGTTCTTCATGAGGCTTACCGCAGTCGACTTTGTGGTTTCCTTGTCCATATCGATTGTGTATGAAAAGGGAGAGAGATCTTCGATGTTCATATCTATTTCCTCAGCTGCATAAGGGCGGGGAAAATAATAAGAGTGAGGCGGCTTCCAAAGGTACGCTCTGTTCATCTTATTTGTTTTGTGCCCAAATGATACAAGCAGCTAGAGCGGAGGACAAAGTTCGTTAGATCAGGGCTCGCGCCGACAGAGGAGATTTTGGATCACCCATCTAAGCTTCTAGAACAAATGCTCTTAACCAGACCGCCAAAAAAAAGAAAATTGAAATTGCCGGCACGTCACTGTTCTTCATAAATCAATGCAATGGACGCTGTGAAATCAAACTCGAGACCTCGCTTCACCAAGCACGTAAAAAGGTATGAACAGGTCGGTACTCACATATATTGTCCAAAGTGCAGTTACCACTGCCACCACAAGAAGACGAATACGATGAGTATGCACTACATAAATGAACACGAAGAAAAGCGCTTCGTGTGCATTGAATGCGACAAAGGTTTTGGGTCTCGGTGCAATTACCTTCAGCACATGCATAATGCGCACAGCCAGGAGAGACCGTACAAATGTCCATGTTGCCCTGTTAAAACCAAGACAAAAGGGAACTTGCTCAATCACTACGGAAAAGAGCACGTAAATGACGCGGAAAAAAAACGCATGATGCAGTATTTCACCGGCGGCGATTATATCTGCGTCGATTGCAAAAAGCCATGTAAGAAGACAATGATCAACTACCACGTAGCATACTGCTCCCCATGCTCTGTGCTGTCGAAGAACTATCACAGTACTGACGACAAGTTGGGTTTATGGATAAAATCATTTGACGCGGAAAAGAACAAGAACGACGCTTTTGATGCATTAATTTCTTTTCTAGATTAGAACCTCGACAAGTCATCAAACGCCGTGTCCCGCCCGCTAGTGTCAGCTAATGCATATGCACTTACATTACGTTCAAAGAAATTTGCTTTTGAGTCAAGGCTAATTAACTCCATAAAAGAAAACGGATTAGTAGCATTGTAAACTTTTTCACAACCAAGTTGTAATAATAAGCGGTCAGACACGTATCGAATGTACTGTGACATGTGATCTTCGTTCATTCCTATCAACCTAACAGGCAGGGCCGCCCGCATGAATTCAACTTCTAAGTCGCACGCCTCCATTACTATATCTGTTACGTGCGAAGACGGTTTTACCATGTGGTACAGGTGTATTGCAAACTCTGTGTGAAGCGCCTCGTCCCTTGAAATAAACTCATTTGATAATGTTAGGCCGGGCATTAAGCCTCGCTTCTTTAACCAATATATTGATGCAAAAGAGCCAGAAAAGAAAATACCCTCTACGCAAGCAAATGCGACCACCCTCGTTCCAAAGTCTGTTTGCATTTGTATCCACCTCTGCGCCCACTCCGCTTTTTTTTGAATTTGGTAATCGTTTGATATTGCGCGGAAAAGCCTTGTTTTGTTTGAACCGCCAAGTGTGTCTATGAGTATCGAATACATCTCGCTGTGAATATTTTCCATGGCAATTTGAAAACCGTAGAATGCTCTTGCTTCAGCCAGCTGTACGTCGTGCATAAATCGGGACGCTAGGTTTTCGGCAACTATACCGTCAGAAGCCGCGAAGAATGCAAGCACCTTTAAAATAAAGTCCCGCTCGTTAACGGACAGTGATTCCCAATCTCTTAAGTCTCTTGATACGTCTACTTCTTCTGCTCTCCAGAAGCTATCAACTTGCTTCTTGTACAGCGCCCAAATTTGATTGTCTTTAATTGGGAACATGACATAGCGGTCTGGTGTTTGTTCTAAAAGCATATAATCATTAACAACATTTTCTTAAGGCAAATTATTGTAATAAGAATCAATGCTATCCGTAAGACCTAAAAACGGCATATCCTTACTATAAGCAGGGGAATTAGGAGACGGGAATACAGCCTTTGATTCTCCGGTAATTTGCCACTGATTAACGACTCTTCGATATGTCAAAAATAGAAGCGGTCCTGATCGCCATCTGTGACCTTCCTTTCTATACGACAATGCGCATATCATGTCAAATTCCGCGTAATCTAGCATGGTGTGTGGCCTGGACCGGCTGCAATATACAGGGGAGATGTTAATACTTCTGTTAGCGTCAATACCCAGAGACCTCATAGTTGGTATTAGCCGGCAGTCATCGGCAAATGCGTAAGCGAGAGATTGAATAATACCACTTGGCTCGTATGTTTGGTACAAATACCGCTGCGTGACTTTAATCGTTGTCGAAAATAAATTTTGTGTAGTCGACCGCGCAGCCGCAGAGTTGTAACGGCTGTCAACAGGTCTGTGGCCGTCCACCCATGGATTGTAATTGCGAACTAGCTGGTCTCTTGCGTAAAACAACTTTGACTCTGCTATATGCTGCCGTGCCCACGCCGGTGCTTTCGCCATGTTATTAAACAGCGGACCTTGAACTACCGGTGGTAAGTGGTCTTGGTTTGTGCTTTTGTAAACGCAGCCCTCTACAATGGCGAAGCCAGTAAAACCAAGCGTTTCGCCTTGAGGAATTCTAACACCATTCGTAAAGACAAATCGTTCTGCAGCAGTCATGGTGTCAAACCTCATGCCGTCATAACTGTAATTTATAAGGTCAGTACAAGGTCTGCCGCAAAGCGGCGATGCTGCGGACTGGTAGTCGTCAATAGTATCAGTTGGAACATGGTACCCTAGTCGTCTTCGAACTGATGGATTCTCTTCGGGGCTGTAGTACATTGCTGTTCTAACATTTTGAACAGGTGTGAAAAAAGGAACATGATTTTGCGCGGCCGCTCCAAGTTCTCTTAATACTCCAGGGAGAATCTGCCTTCTGCACATAGGGCAGTTGGTCTGGCCGCTTTGTACCGCTCGAATCGCGCACGGCACGCAGGTTTCAGATCCTGAGTGTCCCACCTCGCACAGCTGTACGAAAGTAGAAGTGGCCAAAAGGCAGCAAGAGCAATCGTTCACAGGAGTAGACATGGTTGGAGAAAAAACAGGCCGTAGATTTTTGTGTTTTTAGTTTTTTTATGAAAGAATAGTGAAAACATCGGCTGAGATGTCTCTTTTTGTCGATTTTTTCTCTTGTTATGGTCCTCTTTTTTCTCTTGTTAAGTGCAAAAAGAGGGTTGAAAGAGGCTTACGAAGAGGCGCAAAAGTTGCTGTTGTTATGGTCCTCTATCCTTAACAAGAGCAAAAAGAGAGTTGAGAGAGGACTTACGAAGAGAAAGGCGTTTTTTTTGTTTCTCTCTCTGTAAGGTCCTCTATTTTTTAGGAAAGTAAGGAATCTTAGGAGGACGCACATACGGAAAAAAAGTTAACCAGAAAGAGCCGTATGTGTGTCCATTTTTTTACGGTTGGCTTACGTTTGCCAGACTCTGACATCTTTTTCGCTCATGCCAATGGTCGATGTAGAAGTACCTATGTTCGACCCTGCTGACATAACTGTTTCGAGGGTCGACCATGTTTCTCCAAGAGGAGGCGCTGGGAGACTTAGCCTTGTCTCCGCACTAAACACCGCAAGCGAGCTGTTAAGGTAACTCTGCGTTAGCGTCTGGTTCCACCCCGCTGTTGAACTTTGCGTCCCTCCGCTGCTCGTCACAGTTATTACGAATTTCACTACTATGACTTCGTTAGTTGTCGACCACGTTGTGCCGTTGCTACCAAGGGAAGCGCTAATGGCGAAAATGTAGCTACCGGATTTCGAAATGGGAGGTGCGAGTGTGGCGTTGTTTGTTGGCCCATCAATTACTCCGCCTACTAACGTTACTGATTCGGCCGGAATATTTAGCGCTGCACTTATTTCGCTTATTGAGCTTTGCGCCGCAGTGGCTTGCTTTGTGCCGTCTGGAAACGTAATGACACCAAGAGGGTCTGTGAAGGGTGCAAGGGTGAAGCCTGACTTACTGACAACTGCGCCGTCCACTGGATCGACTAAAGTAACATTTGTCTTTAAATAATTAGTAGGAGTCGTCATCTATACCTGTACGTTAGAAAAAAAAATTAGATGTAGTCAACTCTAATTTCTGGCGTAAAGGTCACTTCTCCGGACGCCGATGCAAGGCTGTTCGTGAGCGTTGCAGCCACCTGAATACCTTCTGTCCCTGCCTGGAGTACAACGATTGCGCTTTCGGCAAAGTTAGGGCCAACTTGTTGGTTACTACTGACGAATGACACTTGACGTGACAGAACTGCAGCGTTAGGTGCTGCGCTGTCGACGACGATAACTTGTATAGTTAAAATCATTGGCTCCGTCTGAGTATTTATTGCAAGAGAGTTGACGTTTAAGGATATGATAGCTAAACCCCCTGTGACTGGCAATTCAGTCGAAGTTTGCGTATTGGGAGTTCCTGGAGCTCCTGCTACTACGCTTTGAGCAGATGCATATGAAAAAGATTGCGTAACGTTTCCAACTGACGCTGTACTCTGTGTTGTGCCGTCGGCGAAAGTGAGGACTCCAGGTGGAGTGATTCCAGATGCAATCTTAAAGCCGTCCTTGCCAACGACTGCGCCAGAAGCTTTGTCGACTAAAGTCGTGTTTGTCTTGAGAAAGTTATCAGCCATGAAATCTATACTTTATATAAGAAAAAAAAATTTCTCAAATAATGACATCGTTGGCTCATTGGTTCTGCTCCCCAGCTCAGAACGGAGGTTACGACTTCCTGTTAACCAGTATGGGGTGCTCTATCGTGGTCGCCGGTTCGATTCTCGGACTAAAGACTACTATGGCCACCGGGGATAGACCAATTGGTCAGTAGAGAGTGGACAAGGCCGAAGCACTGGACCCCCATGCCTCGCTGCCAGGGTCGATGTGAACGCCCCCAGGTCTGGAACCGAGCCTCGAGGTCATTACTTTTGCGTAATGATATCGAACTATACGTACTACCACAGTAGTTGATCTGCATACCACGACGGCGTGTCCTTTATGGATCTGTACTTCTCGTGTCGACGCTTATACAGCCTTCTTCTTTCCTCTGCAAACTCTTTGTCCATTGTCGCCATGTACGTTGGATAGTCTCCCATGCCTCTTGCGCCCACTGACGCAACGATTCTGCCATCTTTGATAACATCTATCTTCTTATCAGATTTTTTTGATGGGCGCACATCAACTCCTAAAGCTTTTGCCTTGTCACGTGTATATTGTCGTATTGTGTAACTCATTGTATAATTATTACTTATAAAAAGAAGGAGGCACAGGACAACACATGCATAGATCTCGATTAACATTTATATTTAACTGTTAGATTTATTTGTGAGTCGTCTGGCGACGGCATTCGCTTGAGTATGGGTAGGTCCACGTGTGTTGGCAGGGTGTCTCTGGAATGTTTGTGATGTCTTGCTGTGCGGTACATTGCCTGTTGTCTCTGGTGCAAGATTAGCGTGCTCCCCGATTTGATCTTTAATGACGAGAGTAATAACAACGTCAGGGTCAAGAATTTTTATAGGAGAACCAAGTCTGTCGGTGAAAGTTAGGACCAACTGGGAGATTGTTCCTGGCATAACCTTGTTCCATGCGTACTCCGGTGGTTCAATGATGAGCAGATCACCGATAGCAGCCTTCGCAGCGATAGGGTAAAGGACGGTCTGCGGATTTGAGTATACGTTCGCTATGACATTTAAGTTCAGGAAAATGACGCTGTTAGGTTGAACATTAGGAGCAACATTAGAGAGCCACACAGCGTTGGCCGATGGGAATGTTCCGGCAGACACAATCTTCGGCGCCCAAGCTGACGTAGAAACTTCGTTGGTGGTAGTTCCGGTAATGGCACCCGGCGCTCCGATGAGCGTCGAAAATCCTGGCGACGATGCGAGGTTCATGCCACAAACTTGGTCGGCAGTTGCGGGGAATGCACCGAGCGCGCCAACGCCTGGGGCATTAGGACCAAAAGCAAAGCCTGCTGCTGGCAAGTTATAACCCGCTAGCGTCGCTGGCGTAGGTAGAGCGTACAAGTTGATCTGAACTTTGTACAAAGTAATGTTTGTTTGCAATTGAATGAAATATACGTATTCGCCAGTTGTAGCATTAATAAGAAACAGGTTGTTTTGAATGCAAAAGTCTTGCAGAAATGCATTGATATCCGCAATTTCGTAAAGCCCGTTCGGTAATACAACAGTATACGTCAAATTGAATGGCCCGACAGCCGCACCGGTACTGTCTTGTGTTAAAGTCGGCAGAGTAAATTGAAATGTGTTGTTCGAAAGAGTGGTGTCGTTGACGTTCTGCCACGAGTAGTACATGTATAGTGTGGAAAGTGCGACTTCCGTACCTTCCATAGAAGCGCTACCTGGAACGTCATATACTAGTCTATTGTTGTCAGGACCGACGAAGTTATCTCTTGTAAAAGTGACCGTGTGCATCTTATACTTTACTTAAAGATAAAAATTTAACAGAATGAATCTCTAGATATGAAGTATCTATCTGACTTGACACTTTTAGAAGGCCTGTCTGTATAATAGTAGGAATGACGCATCGCAGGATTAATACGTCGAGGCATTTTATGTACAGCTTCTGGCTGGGGCAGACCTAGATTTGCCCCTCCAAAATTCCATTCTGGTTGTTTGTTTTCGCTGGGCTCACGTCGCCCTCCTAAAGCACTTATTGGTGGTTCACCACAGTCTACGTCCCGAATTGTGTGAAGTCTGTTGGCACGCATCATTTATACACTACCGGAAGAAAAAGAATTCATCTCAAAATCTTCTTCGCTTGTTTCTTCCTCGTCGCCTTCATGAAGGATATCTTCAGACGGTATTTCTCTAAAATCCCGCAAAAATAAGGCTCGTCCTACGTTGTATAAACAAGGGCCGTAAATTTCTGAGTCAATCAGCCATGTCCGGATTTGTTTCTCGGAGTGTTCCGGCTTTGCTCTTTCTCTTAGAGGCAGCGCGTACCATTGCTTTGATGAAGTTATAAACTGGACTATGTGAGCAACAGCAAGATCCTTGTCTGGGACATACTGCTTTCCCTCCTCTTTTCGCTCGAACAGCTGCACAAAAATACGATGCGGTAGGTACGACGACTGTAAGTACTCCTGGCTACGCTTACGTACACTTGCAGGAATAAACTTCGCCAGCTTGTAGTTTTCTTTCCGAAGCAATTCCAGATGGCGCAAAAGAATGTTCATGAGGCAATTGATTCTCTTTTTCCACCAGCCTTTCTCTTTTAAGGTTGGGTCTAACGGGTACACATGTCTTGATGGATTAACCTTCGATGGATTCGATGTAAATGTGCTACCGTAGTGCATGTCGATAATACGTTCGGCATCAGCAATGGTAGCTTCCTCTCTAAGTGGCGCCATTGCGTTTGTTTCCATGGCAAAAGTACCGTGGAGATGAACATCACACTTGTCTTTGTACAATCGTCTCGCCTTTACTGTTCCTCCACCAGTCAAATCCTTTATTACATTGTTGTTCAGCGGGCTGTCCTTTGGTGGCTCTTTCATGATGATGTACCGGGCCTTGTCTACGTTTGCAAGGTCAGGATTTGCGTCAGCACTAGTCTTCTTCTTTGGGTCTTCCGTGAGAATGGCGTACGACGCGTGGTAAAAGTAATCCCCATAGGCCATTTCCAATGCCTGGTTCAGTAAGCCCTTTCCGTTGCGTCCAGACCCGTTGAGAATAAAAAAGTGTTCAATTGCTCTCCCTGAAATACCTGACGCGGCAACAGTCAAAAAGAGGTTTTGACATTCCTTATCGGGCCAGATTTTATCGAGAACTTTTTCGAACAGTTCGTCTTCTATTTCTTTGTCTTCGCCAACTGGCTCGTCATACAGCCGGAAGGAGAACTTGCAGGACATGGTGACGTAGTCGTCGCGCTCCGCCGGTCTAAATTCCCTTTTGTTGATGTCGTACACACCGTTCTCAAAACCTATAATGTCCGTATTTGCGTCAAATTCCATATCGTAGCAGGACAAAGCTTTTTCCGCAGTTTTTAAAACGCCTTGGCGCCACGAATGATTGCTGGTACGTTGCTGGAACGAAAGCCACGCTGTGTTTAACTCTTTGTGGGTGTTCAGGTGTTCTTCCGTAAACATCGATTGGAAATGATTGTTAACTTCGTCTCGTAAAGTAAGGAAAACTCGGACATCGTCAAAAACCCACTTGTAGCCGTCCCAGCAGCACCACGCCTTGTCCGGCATAAGGTATACGTACGTCTTGCTGTACTTGTCTGTCAGTAGCCTTACTGCATTATCTTGGTTGAAAAACTTAAGCTGCGATATGATCGACTGGATTTTGTCCTTGGAGAGACGCCTCGGGGTGAAGTCAACAGGTTCTAACCCGGAAAGGTTATAGCCGCCTTCAATTGGCTTTTGCTCGAACGAAAGCGATATGTTGAACTTGCGCAAAATGAACGACTCCATGAGGGCTATTACCGAAGCGAGTCCTCCATCGAAGTCATCTACATTTTTCTTCAGCAGTTTAATACCGTCAAACTCGTAAACAGCGCTGACGTATTTGAAATCTTTTGACGCTACCAGATGCTGGTGGGAATTATACAAGTAGGAAAGCAAGTCGCCGATAATTATGCTCTCGTACTCTTGAAGATACAGACCCATGAACTGCCCGTCTTTGTTTTTGTGCCTCTCGTTGTCAGATCTGGAAACGTACTTTGTTAGTGACGGGTTTGCCTTTCTGAATGCTGGGACAACTGATCGAACGCCTGCCATAAACTCAGCTACAAATGCTGGTGGCTTTTTCGGAAAGTTGGTGATACCTTTGTCTTTCTGTGCAAGTACAAATCCGTCATATGTACCGTAAAAGACAAGACGGAGAAACATTTTTTTTACTTCTTTTCTGTCAACACCCAGCTCTTTTGATACAGACATCAGGGTTGCCTCGCGGTTCGATACGTATTCGACAAGCGACGGAGGCGGCGGTATGTTGTTCGTAATGCACAGCTGCAGCAACAGCGCTACTTGTGCGTTTTTTAGGTCGATGTCATAATAGTTCCCAGCAAAGGTGTTTCGAACTTGCTTTCTGAAGGCGGTGAAGCCCAAGCTATCCAAGACATACGGTCTGCCCCATGCTACTTTTCTTTTGACGTATTTGACGGGTACTCCACCGATGCTGTCGTCATAGGACGCGACATAGTCTTCGATTTGTTTTCTTTCGTTCGCGTAAAGCTGCTTGGCGAGGTCCGTCTTGAACCCTAAATGCCAAGTGTCCGACAGGAACGACGATCCCAGCAGACGTAATGCGTCTTGTTTGTCGAACTCCTCCACAAAGGTTAGCTCTTGAATAGCGTTGACGGTTTTTGCGATTGTGATGGGTGCCATATTGATTAACGTTAGATAAATTTGTGGAGATATGTGCAAGTCCATTTTGGACAAAGACCATCAATTTTTTTTATAATCGAAAGTTTTTCCTAAAACTGACTGGTTTACGAATTGCAGAAAGTTCTAGAAGGATAGATATTTTTTTGGAAATTGTCTTTTCGTTCGTACACACAATTTTATTACGTACAATGTCGGAAACAAAAGAAATAGCCGAGTTAAAGATGAAGTTGGCTGCAACTGCTGCGGCGCTACAGTCTTTTATCGACAGCAACTTCTGTCCGAAAAAGACATTAGAAGAAGCGACTGACAAAGTACGTACAAGCGCAAGCGATGGGTACGAGCACTCTGCCGGTCTTGACAGTGACTGGGAAGACGAGGAAATTAGAGAGTACAAAGCAAAGGAAGCTCTTCTTTGCAGTGCGACGAAGGAAAACTTCGCGGATATTGCATCGAGTATAATTAATCCTACGCCCATCAGAGAATACTTCGGCGGAAAAAAGAACCCTTGTGGTGATGACGAGGAAACAGACTCAGTAATATCCGCGAGGGAACAGTCTGAGCAGGACAGATTATTTGAACGTATTGCAGTTACGCCTATGGGAGAAAAAGTTGCTGCATTGCGCGCTAAGCCAGCGCCGATCCTTTGGAGGCGCTTTGAGTGCGTATTTGCCATGCGTGAGGAGGACTGGCATGGCGACATCTGCAAACACCTCGAGGAGCAGTGCCAGCAGTACCTTGACGACTACATGGAAGAAGGGGCTGTCATTACGGAGTCAACGTTGATGAAGTGCCCTGAGTATGGCCGGGATTTTGAATCTTAAGATAAATTATTTTTTTTTGAACTTTGTTTTCACTAGAAACACAATGTCTGGTGGTATGTTCGTTTTTCCGTACGTACATTTCCACGATGCCACCGGACATTCGATTTCCTATGCGTGAAAGGTTTCTTTTTTTTTTTATACTTTTAACTTTCAATAAAAATTAATATATCCTCCAAGAATATACATGGCAGGCAACTCCCTAACCCCCTTAGTATCCCGCGAGCAGTACCGTGCTCTCTATTTAGACAACCTACAGGCACAGTCGTCGATTAACGCCTTCAATCTCAACGCCAATATAGACTGGGCAGCCAGTGGCGACACCGAGCAGGAAGCAGCGCTCGCAGCTACGTTACAATCGATGTCCAAAGCACAAATCGCCTCTGAAGCAGACGCCTATGTCCGCGCTTTAGTTATCGCCCGCGACGTTCAGTTTGTTTTAGGAAGACTTACATACGACCAGAAGAAGTTCATCATATTGAACTACGCGAAGATCGCTGGGCAAATGGCAAGACTTAACATTGCCAGGCCAGCTGCTGGACCCATCTTCCTTGAGGTTTTATACTCATTGTATGAACCAATTAGGACCGACAACAGCGCCGACATTCTTGCTAATCAAGCCAAGCAAGTCGCCGAAGTGGCTGTTCAGGTAGGCGCGCAAGATGGAAGTAACGTTACACAAGTACCGCAATTAAACATAAACCCTTCTGCAATTGCTTCGGGCGGGAGAGAGACAAGAGCAGACACTATAACTACAGGAGATTCTGCTCCATCGAATACAACTTTGTCGAGCTCATCTGTTCCATCTAACATTGCACTTAGTCGCATTACCGACGACGATAGACTTTCATACCTAGTAGGAGACCATCTATCGCTACCCTCAGTTAGCCTTAGTGGCAACCGTATGATTGGTATGAGTCCAGCGCAGCAAGATACCATCGCTAGATTTCACCAACTCCAATCTTTATTGAGGACCGATTATTCTGACGACGACTTGTCAACAATAGCATCACGCCCCGTTGACGCTTCCGCCGTATCCGCTCAAGGTATAATAGAAGACACTCACAAGAGACTTGCTGGCAACCACCCAATGACTCCTGCAAATGACGATATGATCAGCGCCATTATGCACACGGTGGGCAGTGGAGACGAGACCGCAGACGTGGACGATTTACTGGAATTGCTGGAAGACACACACGACGACTTGTCAGAAGGCCGTCATATTGGACCGGTTTTAGACGTAGGAAGACGCCATGGTGGTCAGAGAGCGTCGTTGACGCCGGGAGATAGCTTTAACAGTTCATTGAACACTACTCAATCAGACCCTTTCGCAGATATAGAACAAGCGAGGCTTCAGGGGCGTATAAACGTCCGCCCGCCGAATCCATTCGCTGGCCTCGCGGATCAACTCCAAGAAGGTGCACGACAGCTGAAACCACCGACGAAACGAGAAAAAGTTAAAGAAATGTCTCCGTTGGAAAAAAGAATGATAGAAATGAGAAAGAAAATGGCACCAGAACCAAAAAGAGAGCAGACCGATAGCGACGATGATTGGTCCTTGACAAACGGACGTGGTGTAAAACGCCGCAAAGCCGCCCGCAAAGCCGCCGCCCCAAAAGCCAGAAAAAGCACCGCAAAGAGACGTATGTACCTCGCCGGCGCTGGTGTTACTTCTGCTGGCCCCAAAGCTGCTGACCACGGTTGGCAGAAGTTCGGAAAATACATATTGGCAAGGAATGACTTGGAAAACGGAGATAGGGTCCACATACGGTATGCAAACGGACAGCCAATAAGACGCATACCGGTAAAGATAGCAGGAAGTGGAGTAAAGGCGGTGTTGTCGTCTATTGCAGACAAGAAGAGGCCGTCGCCATCAGCATTGAAAAAGCTCTCAGAAGACGAGAGAGAGTACGTACAGTCGCTCATTAAAACTGCGTCTATTGCGCCGACAGAGATTACCTCAACGAAGTCAGACAAAGAGCAGATGAAACATGAATTTGAGAAGATGAAAGGACAAATAGTTGCCGGTAACGATAGTCCTGAACTTATTAAGAAATTTAAGCATACAATAAAAGCTATGCAACAAAACAAACTGCTACCTGCCGCAAGCGTAAGTGAAATACTACACGAACTATCTACGCTCGGCCACTAATATCATTAATTACTTCACGTAGGTATTCTTCGTCGATGTCTGGCTCATTCTCTGAATCAGAATAAGCATAAAAAAGTGGGCCTTCCTGCTCCTCAGAAGGGGCACAATGCCGATCCACAGGGCTCCTTTGAAGTACGGGCTTCTCCGGCACCTGTACCCATTCTCCATTAATACGTGTGTAGTTACTTTCGTGCTTTCTGCAGAAGTTGCCGTAAAACGGGTGAGTGTGCTGTATTCCGTGACTTGAGAGCCAGTCGTAGAGGCATTCTTCCTCCGACAGTTTCGGTAATAGCGACGGGTCCCACGGATCCCTAACAGCGCACGGTTCGCAACAGTAGTAGTCGGCTCTACATAAGGGTACTCCTTGGCACGCCGCTTTTCCAACTTGGCTGCTGATGTCTGGCGTTTCTCCATTTAATATGTCGATTAGGTCTTTTGCTTCGTCTCTTATCTGCTTTACGTGCTCCTTCGGCAGCTGAATTAGCCAATCTGTGTTGAAGTCGGCCATAATAAAATAATGAAGAAAAATCTCAGACAGTAAGCGGCGGCCAATAATTTTCAAAATAACGGTGAAAATTATTTTCAGGGGAAAACCTGCCGAACATTCTAGAAGGAATTTGTCTCGTGCGGAAATATCTGTATCGACCATTCACTCACAAAACAACTATGGCAAGGTTCGACAGTCTACGTAATCTCGCTACACAAGTATTGAAGGATATCGACGACACTCCTTTACTCGCGGACGCATCAACGCAGACGGACGATGTCGAAGACGAAGAAATCGTCTCTCTTCTCAGAAAAAGAAAAAATGAAATATTGTATGTCATCGACGACTTCCTCCGAGACAAGAAAGCGGAGACCACGTTTACTTACAATCTTAACGAAAGACGACTTTCTACCGGAAAGTCAGCACCTACCAAAGCTCTCATTGCTGCCAGCAACTACGTCGACTGCACTAATGAAAGAGAGACAGACGCTGCTTCTGACACCTCCGAAAAGGACACCGATGTTTCCGCGGATTCCGTCGTCGACTCCGATCTCGAATCCATTGCACACACAACGGGGAAAAAGTCCTCGATTACATTCGACACGGACGTACAGGAAGACGCTTGCACAAGAAGAAGAAAAAAGTTGTTAAGGGAAGTTGCTGCCATTCAAGGAGTCGAATACGACGACGACCGACGCCTGTTGGAAATTTACAAAGGCAGAACTAACGAAGACCTTGTCAACATGATGCCAGAAAGCAGCCCAGAGCCGACGCAGCGTACGTTAAAAGTTGACTTTACTGGTATCATCGATGTCCAAAAAATTTCATTGTTGCAATACAGTAAACTCTCGAAAGACGGAAAAAACAAATATGTTGCAGCTGTCATAATAAGGCTTAAGCAGCTGGTTGAAACACACGGTCCGCCACTAAGTCTACGTGCTATCAGTACAATGTATAACATAGACTACAACACTTTCTACGACAGTTGGAGCGGAAGAAGATCAAACCAATACATTACGTAGACACAGGCATAACTTCGAGTAGTCCTTTCCTATACCTTTTGTCGGGGTCTTGCTCGTAATCGATAATAAAAGGACTAAACTTTTCCTTTGTAGCTTCTTGAAACAGTCGCAATAGTTGGTCTTTGTCGATACCCAGCGACCCCTCGCTTAGTATCATGTTGACTTCTCTGTGGCCCGAAAGCTTTAAAAGGACAAGGTAGCTGCAGTTATTACGTATTATCTTTGGAATAGCGAAGTAAGACTGCGACAAGTAGATTACTGAGCAGTTAAGTTTCCGCGCTCGAATATAGTAGTTCTTAATTCGTTCTTGGTTTTTTTCTAACACTAAATCGTCAAACACTACCAAGTGGTTAAGGTCTTTGTCCATCTTGTCTAAAATGGGAGTGTTTGTTAAACCTTCTTTAATTTGAATGTCGTCACACTTCTTCTGAAGAAAACGGTACAGGGGCTCGTCGGCGTTTCTGGTGATGATGGTTATATCAGCAAACGTGCCAGGGCCTTGACAGAACTTTGCTATGACGTTTACCAAAAAGTTTGTTTTGCCAGATCCTGAAGGAGCAACTACGCACATGCGGAAAGGCAACTTAAGGTTGTGGAGATGAAAGTTAGGGTTCTCCGCGTTGTCGAGCAAGTTCTTCGGTATCTTCTCATACATGTTTTCTATGTCAGCTTTCTTTTTCGACGCACCGCCGCTCGAGCTAATACCTTTCCCAGACATAATGTCACGTATTTTTTGGTCCATGCTATATAGTGCTAATAGATAATTTTTTCCAATGTTAAGATATAATGAACCCATCAATATTGCCACAGAAAGGATTTATCAACCAGGCTCCTTATTTCCCTTACTACAACAATGTGTTCAATACATCAAACTTTGTACAGAAGGGTACGTACGCGAAAAGGCCGGACTTCCGTCGACAGTTGTCAAGAGATCCGTTTGGAAAAAGACGCAGAGGTCCGGGATTCGACAGAAGAGGACATCTCTAGATAGTATATATGGTGTGGTCACCAGAAACGGAAGATCTCTTAGAACGACTCCGGGTCAACTGTGTTAACTTAAGCGAGTATCATAGACTACGTTTTTATCACTTTAAAAGTTGGAATAAATACTTTAGAATACCTATGCTTCTTTTAGCTAGTCTGAATAGCACAGCCAGTGTGGGACTACAACAAGCAGGAGTACAGCAAGGAATAGTAAGTGGTATAACGTGTGTGTTGGGCATGATAATGGGTATGATAACCGCTGTAGAAATGTATTTGGACATAAAGAGCAGCATGGACAAGGAGATGTTACAGAGCAAAGAATACTATACGCTTGCCACAGACGTATATAGAATGCTACGACTCCAGCCAGAAGAAAGAGGAGAGGAAGGTCTATCATATTTAGGAAAGAAGTTTGCGCAATACACAAAGCTAAAGGAGCAGTCAGACTTAATGAAACGTAAAATGAAGCACGACATGATGGCATCGATCCCGTCAAGTGCAAAAGAAGGTTCTGCAACGCCGTCTGTCGAAGACTTAGAAGAGGAAATATATGGAAAATTCAAAAAGACTTATTCTATGTTTTTTGGAAGGTCCAAACACCACAAGAACGACTTATATATAGAAACGAATGTAGAATCGCCAAGAGGAAAGGACATTGAAGTTGGTCTACCGGTTGAGCACAGCTCTGGTTAACACTATGACAAGCACAACAAGTATGCGGTTCGATTCCTTAGGGTGTCCCCTTACAATTAGAAAGAACGCTATCGGTCTGGTTTACCCAGGCAGGAGATGTTGGTTCGAACTATTTTTTTGCTTAAATAGCTAATTTAATTTCTTTAGCAATATTATAATGAAATTAGACGATCTTAAACTCGACCACCTCAAGCAAATCGCCAGAGAGCACAAACTTAAGGGTTTTTCAACAATGAAGAAACCAGAAATATTGAAGCACGTAAGAAAGCACCTTGGTGCTAGAGTCAAAGTAGTCGACGGAAAACCAACTATGGAAGGGAAAGGCAAAAAGGACAGATGTTGGAAAGGCTATGAGCCAGTAGAAGGAAAGGAACCGTATAGCAAAGGTTCTTGCAAAAAGGTAGAGGGTGGGAGCATCATCGCAACGTCAAAAGGAGGAGATGGAGAGGTGTCTGACAGACTTCGGAAATTAGTAGACAGACTCAAAGGCGGCACAATTCAGGTTTCAGAAGGAAACGAGTCTGTGACAAACACGGAAGGTGGTTCTATAAAGATGCCAATTCGCGGCGGCACTATTGTGAACCCAGCCTGCTCTCCGGACTGCGTGGAGCCGCCGGCGTGCAAGAAGAAGAAAAGAGCAGCAGTAGGTAGCGTTAGCGGTTTCGACCCAGCTAGCGGACTTAAGCAAAAGCAATACAAAGACTGTAAAGACGAGGAGCGACAAAAAATGAATTGCCCTCCAGACTGCAAAAAGGCAGAGGGGCCAAGCGACGCAATGAAAGCAGCCCTAGCAGTAACTGACGTACTCACGAAAATAACTAACAAGGGTATCGCCGCTGCGTTTACGCTTGGGAAGCCGGCATTCTTTGCTGCGTGCACTGCCGCAGGAGGACCAGCAGGAACCGCCGCGTGTAAAACGCTCTACGACAAAATGATAAAAGATCCTGGGTACGAAAAGGGAATGATGGACAAAGCTAACTTCAGTGCCACCGAATTAAAACTGTTGGAGAAAGTTGGAAACGTACGTGACGATAAAATAAAAGGATCAGCTATTCGAATGCCGATGGGAGGTGGTAGTGTGGAAAAAGATGACGATGACGAGGATCCCATTGATTGGGACGATATTAAGTGGGGATCCTTTACGGAACAACTTAAGCAATACAACAAGCGGCACAAAAACAAGTTTACTGGAGACAAGGCGCTGTGTGACTTTGCGGAGATGATCCTTTCTAACAAGTCAAAGTACAGCACCACAACCAAAAGACGCGCGTCATTTTATCTTAATGTTTTAGCAAAGAAAAAGTGCGGATAAAAAAATGTATTGCAAATGTATAGAGATGAGCTTTATGAGAAGTCAAACCATAGCTGCAGATAGGTACGTTCAAGCGCCTATATCCCGTGTGCCGTCCGGGGACTTAGCCTCTAGCGGAATGTCTTTCATGACAGGAGGAGCAATGCCATATGGGTCGAATCCTGCCACATGGTCGCCAGTGGGCGGCGCCGTCAGTAGACAGCAATTGAAAGAGCGACTGGAGGCCGACCAAAGAACAGGCAAAATTATTCGCAAAAATATGAAAAAACTAGCGAGAGGAGCTAACGAAAAGTTGAAGGGTATTCAGGGAGTGGTGCGGAAAATGGGAGGTAAAGGAAAGTGTACCGGAACCGGTCACTGCCACTGCATGAAGGGAGGAGGTTTGTACGCTTAAAAAAATGTACGTACAAGATATAGAATGGAAAGAGACTCAGGATACTTTAGGCACCACGCTCTTTTTCAAAGACATCTTGCGCGTCATTCAGGAGAAGACGCGGGTAAGGCATTTCGAAGTGTGGAAGATTCCGCCCCGTCTTGGCACTTTGGCATTAACGCAAAAAACAGACTCATGCGCGGCAGAGACTACAAAATGAGAGGAGCAGGATATTGCACGTTGGATAGAAAGAAAGGTTAATCTATTTATAAACTATACATGGACCTTAAAGAAGAACAAATCAATCAATCAGTTGAGACATATAGTACGGAACAGACGCGGTTGTTCAAAGCAATGAAAGACGCTAGACACGTAAGCGACGAGAAGCCATTAAAGCTACAGTTGGCCTGCGTGAACAGCATACTAACGCAGCTGCTTAGACTTCGAACGCTCAGGCGGATAGAGGACGAAAAAGTTGTTTAAACAAAATATAAATCATTAGTATAGTATGGTTTATATTTACAGACCTGCTGCTATGGGCAGAAACACTTTAGTCAATGTACAATCAAAAGTAAAGGCGGGAGAAGTAGGAATGGGTCAACGTACCGATCAGCCAGTCAGAATGGAAACTTTAGACAAAGCAAGAAGTGGGTTGTCCGGTGCCCTTCAAGACAAAATAAACCGGTTGGACATGAATGTTGCCGAGGAGAAAAAGAAAAAGAAGGAGCGTGCGAAGCCAATTAGATTTGAGCTGTAATTAGTTAGAAATTATTATCTAATGCCAGAATATAGCAATGAGCGGCGATTCTATGGTTTACGACATGTCTCAAATGACCGAGGGTGCCCCCCAGGTCTTTGTAAAACGCGACTGGTTGAACTTGCAAGACCAGAACAACGGAAACTACCGAGGCAACCAAATGGTTCTCGATACGTCTCAGTTGGCAAACTCTAACAAATACATGGCCTACCGAGAGGCTTACTTAGCAGTTCCCCTTCTGCTGACCGCAACGAACCCTTCAGGCGGTGGTTTGTTGACAGACCCGTCTGCGCCTGGTTCTTCCGCTGGACGCGCATTCGGTTTGAAGAACTGGTTTGGCTCCATTATCCACAGCATTACTTTGGACTACGCAGGAACAACTATCATTCAACAAACACCTCTCTGCAGCATGTGGCAGCAATTTACTCTGCTTACCACCTTCTCTTTACAAGATGTTTTACTTAATGGTCCTTCTATTGGTTTCTACCCTGACACCGCCGATTCTTTCGCCTACCAGAATGACGACTCACCAGACGGTCCAGGCGCACGCAACAACTTTAACTGTCTTGCCCAACCACGAATTGCTGGTGTAGACCCCATCATGGGTCTCTCCAACGTTGGTTTCCAAGAACGTCAAAAAGTTTTGATGTATGACCCAACTGCTCTTATTGGTACTGGTACCGCAGCTTATACTTCTTTGCAATCGACAACCGCACTTACGCAAATTTACAAGGGCTCTATCTTTAACAAGCAGAGTGACGTCATTCAGACCCAAGTTATGGCTATCATTAGGTTGAAGGACATCCACCCTTTCTTTAGCCAAGTTCCGCTCTTAAAAGGAGTTTTTATGCGCCTAACCTTGAACCTTAACCAGCCTAGTGTAACTGTGGCAGTTGGTGCAGGAGGCATAAATCTTGAATTGACTAACGTGAACTGTCCTCTTGGTGGTGTGAACCCCTTGATGATTGCGGGTACTACTGTCAGAGAAACTGCTCTGCAGGCAGGACTGACTGGCGTCGACGCGGTCCCGGGTGCCCTTGCAGGCGCCGGTGGCCCTCTACTTTCTTTCGCTGCTAACGCTGGAAAAGGATTCACATACAACTTGTCAGTCGGAAAAACCTGCTTAGACCAGGCGCAGGTTAGCGGTGTCACCAATGTGACAGAGGGCACACTAGCACAAAGCATTTTCCTCTATGTGCCTGCATACACATTCAACCCTACGTTCGAAGAGGCGTATTTGGCGTCGCCAACGAAGACGATTGTCTACACCGATATCTACCAGTTCCAGACAGCAACTGCGGGACCAGGATCATCCTACAACTTCCTTATCACTAACGGTATTGCTAACGTAAAGAGTGTCCTGGTGCTTCCATTTTTTGATCACATCACTGAAGGCGCTGGTGCAGGTGTTTCGCAAACTACCCCTCCGTACCAAAGTCCTTTCGACCCTGCCGGTTGCGGTCCTACATCTCCTCTTGTCTCCCAGACTAACTTTAACGTCGTTGTTGCAGGTCAGAACATGATCTACAACACACAGAAGTACTCTTACGAGCAATACATGAACCAACTCCAAGGCTGCAACTCTGTTAACGCCAACTTGGTCAACGGCATTACATCAAGCATGATATCCCAAGCAGATTTCGAAAATTCGTACCAATTTTATTACGTCAACACTGCAAGAATGCTTCCGGTGGACGAAGCTGTTCCAAAATCGGTCCAAATACAAGGACAGAATTTGTCGCAACGAACTGTCCGATTTGTTGTTTTCATTGAATACGGGGTGCAAGTTAGCGTAGATGTTCTTACAGGTTCAAGAGTCTAAATTTTTAATTTTTAACAAAGGAAGGCGATTTATACAAACAAGCAAGTCTAATCGTTTCGAGATCTCCTTCTGCACAAGAGCTAGCACACGTACTGCATAGCGACATCTGCTTTTTCCCATACTCTTTTCCGAGGCATTTGCTGCAGGTTGTTTCCGGGCACATGTAGCAAAATTGTCCGTGTTTAGCCTTGCTTTTGCAAGTAATGCAGTAGTGGAGAGGGCAGAGGTCCATGTCAGGGTCGGTTACACATTGCCGGTGGTAGACCTTGTTGCACTTTGATGATCCACACACGATCGCGCTTTTTAAAGACACCTTCTCCTTACATTTGAAGCAGTGCTTTTCAAGTAAGGGTCTTTCGATTTGTACATACTTATCATAGTATGTATAAAAGCTCTTGTAGGGCGTTGCGGGAAAGCAAAAGTTCTCGCTCAGCCAGGAGCCAAGCTTGTCCTCGCTAAAAGTCTTCCAGACGTACTCTGTTTGTGGAGTGTTCGGAGGAGGAACCTTAATAAGACTTTGAGCGGGCTTCTTTTTCTGTTTCCGGGAAGATCGGCGCTGCGGAGTACCGAGTGGCTGTTTCATTTGTTTTTATTGTGACGTACTCGCTGCAGTGGAGACTTTTGTAGGCTCTAGGTTTTTGCCTTATTTCCTTTTTTTCTTCTAGAAGGTCTAAAGTTGGGTCGTACCAGAATGCAGAATTTTTTGATTTCTCCATTCGCTTATTCTACAGTAGCCCCACAAATTAATTATGGACGATTCGGGAAACTTTGTCGCTCAAGTGGTTGCCGTGCGCTACAAGGCGCCTTTCCAGTACTTTGCGGTGCCGCATGGTCTCAGCTTGCTCGACACGGACCAAGTGTCGGACTACTGGATACACAACGAAGTATTAAGAATACGTCTCGCGAAAGATTTTGTCCAGAGCTGTCCTAAGCAAGGTTGCGACGTGATCCACGGCAAAAACCAAGTAGTCTGCGTCGACGCTTTCGAGAGCATCGAAGCCAGTAACCCAGGTCTTACAAGTATCCCTAATGATATAGATATCGTAGAGAAGACGACTGATCACCTCCGCAGGCTCCACAATAGAGTCAATGTCGTCCCCGCGGAAGCTCACGTACCTGTCGCTGATGATTTCCCGCACTGGAACAAAATCGCCGCTGGTATCTTCGGCGCAGTAGATCACATTGTCCTCGAGGCCGATATCCCAGCTATCCTTGCGTCGTGGACGTGGAATGTAGGGGACGCCATCGCCAATGTCTTGGGATTCTCGGGGGGCAACCATTAGGTTTTATAATCTACATCTACAGGAATCTTCATACCGTTACCAGCCATTGTTGCTTCTGTGTCAATTGTTTCCGGGTCAGGCATTACGTTGATTTCGTTGATTTGTTTTTTTCGTAGTTCAGGGTCCTTTGCAAGAAAGAAGTGTTTCAGTATATACTCGTTCTTTTTAAAGTCTGTAGATTTATTTAAGTCTTCGAAAAAGTCAAGAAAATTCAACGTGTCATGACCTAAGTTTTTTGTGCTGTGTGGGCCGTTGATGAAATGCGCAAATGCAAGTTGGTACCAACCACACGCTTGATTAACTAACGACTGAATGTCTTTCTTCGGGTAGTTAACTTTCGTGTCTTCTCCGAATGACTGCTTGATCGCTCGCTCTACGTCTTTTGGTGGAGGAGAGCCAAAGCTGTCGAAGTACATTGCCTCTTTTCGTCCATTGCCTGTTTCGTTGACTTGAAAGCCAGTCCAGTGAGACCCAGTGTTTTGCTTTCCGCTTTCCATTTCCGCGTCTTCTAAGTTAATGATGTAATATTTGTTCGGCTTTATTGTTCTTGGAAGTTCGTCTTTGAAACCAACATATGCTAAAGGAATGTCCATACGTCCGGCGAGTTTTTCAAGGTCTTTGTTTGTTAACATTATACTATTGCTAAAGATAATGTTAATAGCGTTTAAATTAATTATCCGTTCATAGAGAACATACCAGGCGGCTGCAGTGCAACAGGAAGTTGGGTGAACATGTGAAAGTTCTGTTGACTAGCTTGAGGTGCTAAAGCAGGATTACGTGGCCCTAAAAGGTTTCCTCCAGAACCGATGTTTGTTGGCGGAGAGATGCGTTGTCCGATCGACCCACCTCTAATACCAGCGTGGAGACCAGCTCCGGCGGAAAGTCCAGCACCAGCGTGAAGACCTGCTCCAGCGTGAAGGCCGGCTCCAGCGTGCATACCGTAGCCGGCATGTAGGCCAGCGCCTGCACTGAGCCCTTTGCCGTAAGTTTCAACCATAGTGTCGTACTTCTCCAGCGCCTTCTTACGAGCCGCCCTTCTTTGTGGGTTTGCCGCACATTGGTTTAACGCTTTTCCTAACTCTGCACATTGATCAGACATGGCCGGTACGTCGATCGTAGAAAAGTAGAATGGGTCAGAGGAGTCGATGTTCATCTTTGGTGCCTTCTTCGAAGGAGCTTTTTTCCCTTTTCTAGAAGCACGAGCTTTCTCCAATTGCGCAGCAAGTCGTTGTTTTTTGGCTGCTGCGGACTCTCTTTTCTTTTGCTTTTTTCTTCCCATACCGTCAATTTCACTGGAAGCTGTGTCGACGGCTTTGTCCAAGCCTTTATCAAAAACCTTTTTCCAGGCATCGTTTAATTTCTTGCCGGTACGTCCTAAACCCCAATCGTGGCGATACAAAGAGAACTTACCACCTTCCATTTCTTTTGCGCATTCTTCTCTTTCGTCAGCGTCCATGTCGTCTTTCATGCATCGTTTCATTTCTTTCTTGAACTTTGCTTTAGTAAAACCCATCTTTTTCTTTGCGCCAACACCAAGACCGTCTATTTCTGTCGACGCTTTGTCAACTGCCTTATCTAAACCTTTGTCGAAAACTTTCTTCCAAGCATCATTTAGCTTTTTGCCAGTACGTCCTAAACCCCAGTCATGTCGATAAAGTGAGAATTTGCCTCCCTCGGATTCGTCGTGATCTTTCATGTATACACTTTCCAAAGAAAAAAATATGTTGGTTGTATATATGCAACGATACCATCACATTCCGCTAAACACAATTCACTTGCCAAGTTCAGTACGTAGAGATATTAGAGGCGGCGTAATTATTGAAGATGATAGTACAGATGACGGAACTATTAGTTACCCACTTCCGTTTCCTTCAGATGTGGCCATACGGACATCGCCGCCGACAGGGTTCTACCCGGACTACACATCTACCCGCGGTGTCTCGTATGGAATTAGCATGCGGGATTCACACCCAGGCACTAGGCACTTATTTGCCGGTGAATCGCCTGAAGATTTTACCGCAAGGACATTAGGCGACATAGCTAGCCAACGAAGGGTCCCGCATATAGAAGACCTCGCGCACGCACTCTACCACCAGAACTACGGCAGTGACCGTGACGTCGGACGACGCGGTGGTATCAATCTCTCCCGTTTGTTTGCGGAACGTGGAGTAATACCCGACGATATCAACGCTATACATGACATGGAGCATGCTTTCAGACTAGCGTATAGAAATGCGAAGAGTAGATTAGAAACACTAGAACGAAGACAAGAACGCAGTGTCGAAGCTGGGCAGAATGAACTGGCCACGCCAGGCGTAAACATCATAGAAGACGACATTTAAATACCATTTTTAATCATATATACCCATTTATATACGATTTTTAACCTTAAACCACCCTATATGCTTAAATAAATCGATTTATTTAAGCATATAGGGTGGTTTAAGGTTAGTTTTACTATTTAAATATCATACTTTACTTAATTATGTTATTTAAATCTACCTTTTTGCGCTTTCTTCTGCTTTATAGCTAACTTTGCTTCAGCATCTCTATCCTTATCGAGTCTTGCCTGCAGCAACTTTAAATTCCTCTTCCTCTCAGGATCCATTCGCGCTAGCGCCGCCCTGTAAGCTTTCACGCTGACCCATGTCTTTAACTTGTCGTCCCACTCCCCTGGTACGTTAAACTTACCTTCCCATAGTTTTCTTTTGTAGTCTGCCTCCATTCCTGCCAAGCGGCTATCAGCAATGCCTTGGCCGACTAAAGGGTTCTTCACTTCGTAATTTTCTTTTTCGCCGATATCCATGTCACCTAACTTCTCAAGGTGCTCGTACGAATGCGCGTCAAGTGGGTCCCTCGTATCCGCGTCAATTTGTATTGTTTTGTTTCTTGACGCAAATGGAGACCGGAAAGCTGAAACAGGGTCTTGGTCTGTGCGTACGTCTGTTTGGTTTCCTTTCTTTGATGACCCGTACAGAACTTCACCTGGTCTTGTCGCTTTATTGACAGTGATGACTTCCTTACTGTCGCCGCCAAGCATCTGAGCCTGCAGACCACCTTGGGAGTGTCCTATGGTTGTTACCATGTCTCGACCGAATGCGTTTTCCGCAGCCTTCTGCACCTTACGCGCGTCTTTATACCTTTTCGTCTGTTTGTACCCCATTTCGCCAGTAACAGCGTACACAAGGTTGTTACCCCAGTCCATGGCACCTTGCGTTCCCTTATGGGCAACTACCACTTGGCCGGTGCTAGGGTTTCGATACACTTTTGAGTTCTTAGACGACATACTCTTTTCCATTTTCCAATTGTCGACAGGTTCGCCACTATAAGAAGACGACAGTAGCTTTCTTAAATCAGACGCCCTTAAGGAGCCCCCACGTACTGCCGGACAGCAGTTTAGCACTGCTCCACCGGAAGAGTTTCGCGGTAAGTTTTGGTCTTCAACCACTACACTGGGGGAGAACAACTGTTGCTGTGGAACTTCGTAATATCGCGACAAGTTTCTATCAATATTTGACAATGGGCTGTAGAAGGTTTCGTAACCGCCGTTGCTCTCAGACAATCCTGGTGACTTTGTGATATCGAAAGAACGAGGCGATGCTCTTGTGAAGTCGAGAAAATTACCTGTTTCTTCTGCTCTTCTTTGCCTCTCTGCTTCTCTTTCGTCTGTGCCAATGCGGCGCACGTACTCAACATCAGGGGACTCAGGCGATTGTTTTAAAATTCTATAGTCGCCAAGGTTGGGCGACTGGAATTGACTTAAATCGACTTGTCGATTTGGCTCGTCGTCTGTGTCTTCGTCTAACACCCAATCGTCTGTATCACTTTCCTGCAAAAAACTCACCTTATCCTTATTACCAAGAGCAGTAGCGGTTACCACCGGTATTTGATCTTCTTGTACGTACGGTTGTGGTGGAACCTGCGCCGTTGGTGGTAGTGGGGGTATCTGCGCCATCGGTGGTACTTCAGCAGACTGTGTCGGTCGCCGCTGAGGTATACCTGGTTTTGCTGAAAACTGCTTTGGTTGTCCGTCCGGAGAAACCGCATCCGCGTCATTGTCTTTTTCGCCAAATTGCAATATTACATTTACGTTTCCATCTTTCTGTTCGATGTGAGGACAACCACACAACTCCTTGTACGCTCTTTTAATTTCCTCCGACTTCATGCATTCGGCGTGGGACATACCTAAGTCCTTGTTCTCGTTTCTAAATTCTTTTACAAATTGCGGGAACTTCATATGAATTATATAATTCCTAAAGATAATAAAATTTCATATAAACGCCTAAAATATTCCTTTGTCGTACGCCCAGCAATCGCCAGGACGACTTATAGTAGGAGGCGATCCACTAGACATTATTTGCATTACGTAGTCAGTTGTAGCAGACACAATCAAACTCTTTACTTGGATCTCGCTATATATTGCCTGGTACCCTGGTGCCGGCCCAGTTCCAAATGCCTTCAAAGTGTAAATAAAAGGGGTTAGACCGCCTGTGTTAGGGTTATCTGAACAGAATCCCTTTCCTATCACTCTCACTTTTGTCCCTGCACCAAACCGGGACGAACTCAGCCTGCATATTGTGTTCGTTGCTATGTTCGTCACAACAGGAACTCCCGTTGTGTACTCTGTGCGCGTCGTTGCAAGATTAAAGTTAAAGCCAGATGCGTTCACAAAGCGAGCAGCAACAAATTCGTCGCTGATGAGTTCTGCGCCATACCAGTCAGATCCCCAATTGTGTATATACCTCCACCTTAACGGCGCATGCTGCCAACCGAATGAGTAGACCTGCCCTTCCTGGTCGTTTGGTACGCCTATGCCAAATACACTGAACTGGTCGAGTTCGACAAGGTTTCCGACGTAACCTCCTGATTCAAAACCGGTCTCATTTCCTTCGAGCGTTGCAGATGTGTTCTGGACATTTAGCCTTGAACCGTTGATGGTTATTTCATTGCCTGCATTGATTAGGAGATTTCCCGAGCCACTATATTCGCTGGCGTTAAACAAACGAAAATTACCGCAGTCCAAATCGGCAGTAAGCGGATTACTTAGGCCGGAGGAGTTAATTGTTACAGCACCTGTACCACCGGCTGGGCTTATAGTTACATTCGTTCCTGCTACTATTTGGCTGACACCTCCCACTCCTCCACCGCCGTCGGATATAGCCGTGACTCTTCCGTTTGCGTCAAGAGTAATGTCAGCGCTTGTGTAAGATCCTGCCAGCGCTCCTGCGCCAGTGTATGCACTGTTTTGAAAAGTACCGTCTCCCATTGTCACGCCGTTTGGAAACGACTGGTTTCCTTGCGAAATTGGGAATGACAAAAATTGTGTGCCCCTTGCGCTCGTGAAATGGTTTGCACTATTAAACACAGGTAAGTTCTCTGCGGGTGCTGGGTTGTTAGACATCTTATATATGTAGATAAGATATTTATAAATCACCACACGGAACGGACTCTGCTATCAGAGACTTTTCGAAATCAGAGTCCTCTAAAGACGCATATTTAATTGGCTCTCCTCCATTCTTCCTGTACATATCCCTGCAGTAGTTCACTGCTCCTGCAAATCCGTCTTTAAAGAGTAGTTGCTTCTTTACTGTCTTCCCGTTTATGACGCTGTCAACAAACAGTTGTACCACCTCGTCAAATGTCATGTCGCACTTCTTCGTAATTCCCGCACGTATAGACACCTCCGTCTTAAAGAGATTACGATCTCCTGTCGATATGACTACAGCTCCGGTGTATCCTTTACCATGCAAGATGAGAACTTCATTACCAACAAAATCGATAGCCTCCATTATACTTAACGGATATACTTTATTAAATGAATTTTAGCGCTAAATATATTCCTTGGTTTAATATATAATGGACTCAACTAAACTTCGTGAGTACATAAAAGAGAAACGGCCCGCATTGTCACAGTCTTCTGTAAACACTTACGCCAGCATTTTACGCAGTCTCCACAAGGGGGTATTTGGAACGACCGACTTCGATCCTGCGAACCTTTGTAAAACTGATGTTATCCTTACTTACTTAAAAGATGTACCACCAAGTAAACGGAAGACAAAGTTGAGCGGGCTAGTTATCCTTACTGACGATAAACAATATCGCGACCAGATGATGAGCGATATCAAAGAGTATAAGGACACAATGGCGCTTCACGAGAAGTCTGACGCACAACGAGAAGCCTGGGTTACCGGTGACGACATCAACAAGGTATACAAGGACTTAGAGCAAGACGCAAACATGCTTTTCA
>WLWG01000775.1_pt1 | contig 32053 bp, 37 predicted proteins | sample 6712871 | NCBI WGS metagenome assembly WLWG01 (sample SAMN12718693, study PRJNA515312) | sponge metagenome | isolation source: marine sponge | host: Mycale hentscheli | place: New Zealand: South Island, Marlborough, Capsize Point | collected 2003-05-01
GCGATTATTGAGGCGCTTTTAATGTTTCTGTAAATAAATCAGTTAGTGACAATGTTGGTACTCTACAGACTGTTCTTGGTAATGAAAGCTTAATAGACTTTGATATATTATTAGGTAAATCTGGCTTAGAAGTTATAGGAGTTTATTCTGACGACGTAAGTGGTATTATATATTCTTTTTTAACTAATAACACTCGTTCAGAGTATGTACCAACAGGAGCTGTTGACACTATAACCTTAACAAATGGAGGTACTGGATATGATGCAACTCCAGCAACTGGACAAACTTCAACAACAGGCAGTGGTACTGGCTTGGTTGTATCTGTACAAGAAACAGGTGGCATTATAAATACCGTTAATATAGTAAGGTTTGGATCTGGGTATAGCATCGGAGATACTGTAACTATCTTAGGAGGTAATGCAGACGCTACAATAAGCATTGATTCTATATTACCTTCTTGGGGCGCTATAGTTTCTTTCAACACTCAAACACAATCAACTAAAATAATTGCTCAAGGAACTTGGTTAAACTTTTCTACATTAAACCCTATAACTGGTATAAGTTTACTTGAAGACCTATTGTTTTTTACAGACAATAGAAATCAGCCTAGAAAAGTAAACGTAACACGTGGCGATTCGACTGGATCTTATTATGTTACTGAAGATCAATTATCTGTAGCTAAGTATTATCCTTTCCAGTCAATAGAGCTTTATCAACCTAGTGAGTTATCTAGTGCTGTAGTAGAAAGTGACTCAACATCATCAGCTGTAAACAACTCAACAACAATACCGCTTACTACAGGATCTGCAGATATAAAAGTTAGTCAAGGTGTTATTGGCGCAGAAGTTGGTCAAAACGTTTTTGTTACAGATATAACTAATCTTCCAACTAGTATTGAGGTTAATATACCGCAAACATTAACTTCTGGAGCCGCACTAAGATTTGTATACTCTGAGACTACAATGCAAGATGCTATAAATGAAGATTTAGGGCCATCGGCTACAGCCGCGGTAAAAAGTGTAATCAGTTCAACAACTTTTGAAATAGCAACTGCTAGCTTTTTAGGAGCATTACCTTTAATAGGCCAAGATATATACTTACAACTACCTAATGGTAATTTTCAAGATTTAGGTATTTCAGTCATAAACGTTTCTACTGGATCTGTTGTTTTAACTATAGAGGCTAGTGGTGCTCTTCCAGCAGGATTAGCGCCTAAAGATGTTGTTAAATTTGCTATAGAAAACCCTTATTATGATCAAGACTTTGCTACTAAAGCTAATTTAGATTATTTAGAAGATAAGTTTGTTAGATTTTCATATAGATTTAAATTTGATGATGGAGAATACTCTTTAATAGCTCCTTTTACTCAACCATGCTTTATACCTAAGCAAGATGGTTATTTCTTAAAACAACAGGTTGGTGAAGATATTGTCACTGACGAAGAAAAAGCTTTTAGAAGCACAGAGGTTGAATTTATGGAAAATAAAGTAAATAAAATACTTTTAAATATACCTTTGCCATATACAGCTAATAACTTAGGCAATGACTTAAAAGTTACAGAAATAGATATACTTTATAAAGAATCTGATAAATTAGCCATAAAAGTAGTTGACACTATACCTTTAACCAACAACGTAACAGGTGATAGTGAGTATTATCAATATGAATACGGATCTAAAGCACCGTTTAAAACTTTACCAGAAAGCGAAAGCACTAGAGTATTTGATAAAGTACCTGTAAAAGCATTGTCACAAGAAGTGTCTAGCAATAGAGTTATTTACGGTAACTATCAAGACAAACATACTCCACCACAGTTTTTAGATTACATATTAGGTGCTACTGAAAAAAGTGCTTTTTATACTAGCCAATATAAGAGTGAAACTAAAAGTAGTGAGGTAGAATATCCAAACGCAACTTTAAAGCAAAATAGAAATTACGAAGTTGGTATAGTTTTAGCAGATAAATTTGGTAGACAGTCTACACCTATATTTTCAAGAACAGATTTATCAGGATCACCTAGCTTCTTAAGTTCAACTATATTCTCAGACTATAAAACACAATTCGACTCACCAGCTAACCTTTCTAATTTTGATGGTAATTCTTTAAAAATACAGTTTAATCAAACTATAAATGGTAGCTACGCTGGAAGTCCACTTTTATACAATGGAGATCCTGATTCACAAGACTACAATCCACTTGGTTGGTATTCTTATAAAGTAGTTGTAAAACAAACTCAACAAGAATATTACAATGCTTACGTGCCTACAGCTATGGCGGCATATCCATTAGATTCAGCTAAAGAGTTAGGTACTACATCTCATATATTATTATTTAATGACAATATAAATAAAGTACCTAGAGACTTAACAGAAGTTGGTCCTGCTCAAAGAGAATTTAGAAGTAGTGTTAGAATGTTTGGTAGAGTTACTAATTATTTAGAAGAACTACCAGGTGATCCAGATGATCTAGCATCTAATGTACAGTTTTATCCTGAAAAAACAGCTGATATAAGTACAAATGTAGCCACTATTAAAGATCTTTTTGACTACAAGCAGTTTCCAGATTCTAGTAGTAGTGATTATTTATTTTATAATTTTGATATTGATAATACAACAAGCACTACTGAAACTTTAGTTGCAGACTCTAGTTCTTTAGTAGCTAAAGTAAGTACACAGAAACAATTTGGAGCACAAGTTCCTTCAACTGGAACTTATACAAATGGTCCATTTTTAAATGTTTACGAAATAGAACCAGTGGTATCTTTGTTAGATATTTATTGGGAAACATCGACATCTGGAACAATAAGTGATTTAAATCAAGCTATAAACGCTTCAGGGCCAACATCATTTGATAGAATAGACGATTGGAATTGGTATTTAGAAGAAGATAATGACGGTACTGATAATCCTGTTAGCTTTTTTAAGCCAGTTAAATTAGATGGTACTCAATTTGCTAATCCAGAAAATACAACTGGATCTATAGTAAGCATAGTAGATGGAGTAGGTAGTAGTTCTAACGCCAATGGTGTTCTTTATTACGATTCCGTAACACCTGCAAACGGTATATTTAATATAGAAAACAATTTAAATGGTACTTTTAATATTATATTAAACTCTCCAGGTGGTGATGTTGGTTTAGTCTATAATGATACTACTCCAACAGATCCTAATAATTATACTATTGAAATGAGCTTTAATCACCCTGATGCCAGTGGTGCTACAACTTTAACTCAAACAAGTAGTTTTTGCCCATTAACAAATGATTTACCTGAAATAAATAATTGCGCTATAGAAGTTACAGTAAATCCAAGCACAACAACTGGTATAATATTTACTTATACTGGCGTTAATGGATCTAGTACTACATCTTTAAACCAGTTAGGTTTAACTTTTCAAATATACAGTGTTTTTCAAATAACAACAAGTGGTAATGTAGATGTAACTAGTGATCCTTTGCTTAATCCATTTACATTAAATGCCACTAATGGTCAAATGACATTTACAGAGTCAATAGCTAGAGGAAATAATTACTCTGTTCAAGTTAGAGCTTATGATTTTGAAGGCGTACAACCAAGTACGTCTGGAATATGTGATACTACATATATTTTTCAGCTTCTTGAAATTGCTCAAACAGATCCACTAGATCCTGAAGATGTTTTTAGTAGAGATAATTCATTTTTCAACGGACCTAGAAGTGCTAATGGTTTTATAAATATTTCAGGTTATCCTGCTGGGGATCCAAATGAAACTATTTTTAGATTTCAAGTCCAACTACAGCTAGCAGCTTTTGGTATAAATCCAGCTATAGGCAACAATAAAAATGGTACAGCTACATTAAAAATAGGTAGTGTAGATAGTTTAATACCAGGAGATCCTGGTTACGCGGAAGATACGATAAGCATAACTTATCCTGTTAATCAAAATGTTCCGCTAGGTGGTTCAACTACGCCTATAAGCACAATAACAGGTATAGATAGATATGTTGGAAGATATTATTATGAAATTATAGCTAATAACATACCAAATATAGACACAACTACTCCAAGTACAAATTCTAACTATGTTGAAGCTACGGCTGAATTTATAATTCCAGCATTACCATTACCATAAATAATTAAATAAACAAGTGATAATAATATAATGGCAGCTACTATAGAAGTTAAATATTTTAACAGTTTTGTTTTAAAGAAACAGCCGGAGAACAATTCAGATGAGTTAATCTGGAATGGTTCTTTTGGTATACCTCAACCTTCTGGTGGTTTTAGAAGAACGTCTAATATAGACAACGATAAAACCTGGATAATTGAAGAAGCTAGAATTAGAGGTGGTTATAATAATACTTCTACAGATTATGGTGTTAGAGCTTATTTAGTTGAAGATGAGCCAAATGCTAATTTTAGATTTAACTCTATGATATACTCAGGTATATATAACTCTAGAACTGGCATAAATCAAACTAATGTATTTAGTGTTGGTGAAGAAATAACTAAAAGCTTAGACCCAGCAAATGGTTCAATACAAAAATTATATGCTGAAGATACTAACTTAATAATATTTCAAGAGTCTAAAGTTAGTAGAGCATTGATAGATAAAGATGCTATATACTCAGCTGAAGGTGGTGGCTTACCTGTTAGTTCTTTTAGAACTGTAATTGGACAAATAGTACCTTACGGTGGAAACTATGGCATTGGTACACATCCTGAGAGCTTTGCTGTATATGGTTATAATAAATACTTCGTAGATTCAAATCAAGGCGTAGTATTAAGGTTAGGCGGCAATAGTGGTATAGATGAAATATCATCAGCAGGTTTAACATCGTTCTTTAGAAATAATATAATAAGTGTTGATTCTAATACTTTTGGTAATGGTAAGCTTATAGGTGGTTGGGACATGTATAATAAAGAATATACTTTATCAATACAGCCATCAAATCCAGGCTTAACATATAAAACACTTTCTTTTGACGAAAGAACGAGAGGTTGGGTTAGTTTTTATGACTTTAAACCAAGTCAAATATTTAGTGTTAAAAATAGAACATACACAAACAACGAAAGTAGTTTATGGCTTCATGATTCAAGTAGTGTTAATCACGGGTCTTTTTATGGGACAACATATCCTTCATCTGTTAAGTTTGTAATGAATCCTCAACCAAGCACTCAAAAAGTATTCAATACAGTTGCTTATGAAGGATCTAATGGCTGGGAAATAACTAGTTATCAATCAGATAGAACTGGAGCTGGTACATCAGCTGGAACTGGTATATCTGCATTTGATCAAACAGCTACTATATTGAGCTTTGTCGAAGGTGCTTATGATTCTGCTGTACCACCAAATACAGGCTCGACGGCTACTATTCAACCAATATTTAGAGCAGGTTTTGATAGGAAAGAAAACAAGTATTGTGCTAATTTAATTAACAATACTCAGGCAAACTTCGCTACGCAAGGTTCAATTGGTGGTGAAGTTATATATGGAGATCAAATCTCTGGTATTAAAGGATTTACCACACTAGTAACTATACAAACAGATAGTGTTACAGATGTTGGTGGTTATAAAGAATTATTTGTAGTATCATCAAACTATACATATTCAAGTGGATATTAAAATTAAAAATATAAAATTATGCCAATAACAGGAGCAGTAATAGGTGCAGGTACCAAGATAATTGGTAGCTTGTTTGGCGGATCAAAAGCTAAAGCTGCCGCTAGAGCAGCTGAAGCGGAAAGACGCAGGCTTCAAGGTCAACTTAGAAGTTTAGAAAAAAACAGACAAGAGATTGTTAACCCGTACGCGGGCGTTACTAGTTTAGCAGGTATGGCCACAGATTTGTCTGATCAAATATCTAATCCATTTGCAAACTTAAGTGTTGCTACTCAAGCAGCTGAAATGCAAATAGAACAAGCTGATATATCTTTAGCTAATACATTAGATACATTGAGAGCTACTGGTGCAGGCGCTGGTGGTGCAACCGCTTTAGCTAATGCAGCTTTAAAAAGCAAACAAGGTGTTTCTGCTAGTATTGAATCTCAAGAAGCTCAAAATGAAAAACTAAGAGCGCGAGGTGAACAAGCTATGGAAACTGCTCAAGTTGCTCAACAAGCAAGACTTCAGGACATACAAATATCTGAAGGTGGTAGAGCTCAAATGGCTCAAGCGCAAGGTAAAACTATTGAAATGCAAATGACAGAAAATAGAGAGCAAGATCAAATTAACTATGTTAGAGGTCAATTAGAAGCTGCTAGACAAGATCAAGCTAAAGCACAAGCTGATGCAACATCTGCAACTATGGGTGCGATTGGAGGTCTCGGTCAATTAGCTGCTGGTTCAGGAATTTTTGGTGATGGTTCATAAATATTAAAAAATGGAAAACAAAAATATAATTAACAACCTTACTATAAAGCAAATAAATCAAAGCGATGCGCTTGGTTTTAGTAGAGATTTTATATCAAAAGGTCACGATGTTAATTTTGATCTTTTAGGTAAAGCATTTGCTAACACGGCTAGAACTTACGCTAAATTAAAAATAGCTATAGAAAACAACACGTGTGAATCAGACAACTGTGTATATGAGGTTAATCAACTAAAGATGCTAGAGCAAGCTCCTCAAGCTTCTTTAGATTTTTTATCTTTGCTTTTATCACAACTTCAAATAACTGAAAGTCAAAGCTTTGATCCTAACAATAACTTTGAATACACTGTAGCTAATTGCATACTTAACGAAAAGCCTGGTTTTTCTAAGTCAGATGGTTACGATGTTTATTTAGATTTATTACAAGATGGTTCGCAACAGATATCATTTTACGGACCAATGTTTGAATATCCACTAATAATCAATAGCGTATCACTACAGGCGTTAAGTAATGTTGGTACAACTATAGTTGCATCAACACCTGATATACCATCAGAGATGATGTCTCTGCTTACTAAGATTGGTTTATTTACAGGTGAAAGTATTTCAGAAAACGGACAGCTATCTCCAACCGCTCAAATATCAGAAGAGTTTGTGCTTAAGAATCCTGATGGTAGTTTTGACTATGAGATTATAGACATCGGTAATGGCAAAGGTAGAAACATACTAAAGTATGATATGGATAAAATTGAAAGAAAATCTAGTCCATTTATATCTGCTGAAGTTGCTGGTTTACTTAACTTAGAACAAGAGGCTATAGCAGCTTGGAACGTTTATTTATCTGAAGGTAAATATTGGTCTTACACTGAAGACTTGCCTTTATATCCTGACAAACAAAAAGAGTTTGAGAAAAAATACAAAGATTACTTTATGAATAACTATCTTAAGCAATTTGTAGAAAATCAACTACCTACAAATCCACAAGACGCTAACATTTTTGATTTACAAGAAGCTAAAATGGCTAAAGCACAACAATTCATCGAAGCTAATAACCTATAAATTTAATTAAATGCAACTAGTAGAATACGTAAATTCTTTATTTGAACAAGGTCTATCTGGGGAAGAAGTACTTTCTAAAACTCAAGAGTGGAAAAAGAAAAATAACTATGGTGTTTCTGAACAGCCTAGTGCTTTAAAAGAAGATTTAAAACCTAAAGAAGAAGAAGTAAAGATAGAGGGTGTTGCAGAAAAAACGGATGCAACTGTACCACCCAAAACACCGGATGCGTCCGAGAATTTAGAATCTGGAAGTGGTCAATTAAAATCTCAAGAACCTAAGTTTTTTGTACCTGGCATGACTCCAGAAGAAATGGATCAGGCTAGAGAGTTACAGATACAATATAAAACTTTTACATCTATAGCTAAGCCAAGTGAAACTTATAATAGAAAAGACGGTTTTGATTATAAATATGAAATAACTCCAGAAAACAAAGTAGAGTATTTTGCTAAAGCAGAAGGTGCTGAAGACTGGGATAAAAAATCTGGAAAACAGCTTTTAGCTGTACAGTCTGTTTTTGGTCATAACGATTATAGCAGTGAAAAAGCTAAATTAACAGAAAAAGGTATAACAGAAGCTCAAGCCGTACTAAACCTAGGGTTTGATCCAGCGAAAGAACCAAGTACCGATGATATAATATCAAGTATAATTTCTAAAGACGATACTGAAGCTTTTACACTTCCAATTGAAATTATCTCAGAGACTAAGTCTAAAATTGAAAAATTAAAAAAGCAACAAGAAGGATTGTCTTTAATGGATCCTAAGTCAGGTAAAATACAAGAAGAAATAAGTTTGCTAGAGCAAAGCATAGACCCTCTTCAAACTGCAAAAATAAGATCTCAAAAATTAGCTGAAGAAACTTCTTTAACAGAGTCTCAACTTTTAGAAATAGAAAAAAACGCTGATGACTTTATTAATAAACCTAAGCAATTAGTAAAAAAAGAAAAGCAATGGAACAGCTCAACTAAAAGCTACGTTGAGGTTGATTCGGTAGAGCAGAACACCGAGGTTGTTAATGCTTACAATAAAGCAACAAAGCAATATGCTAAGCAAAATGATTTAGATGTAAAAGAAATTGTTTTAACTCCAGAAGTAGAAGAAACTATTAAAGGTATAATGAAAAACAACTACGTGCAAGAAATGTCAAAAGCACGTGTTGACAAAAATATAGAAAACTGGATAGAAGATAATAGAGGTATATTTACTCCTTCACAACTTCAAAAACAACAAGCTGTTTACAATAAAATAAACGCTATTGATTTAAGCGCTAAGCAAAAAAACGCTTTAAATATATTAACAGATTCCAAGTCTAGAATAGACTCTATAAGACAGGAAAAGAAAAAGTTATCAGAGTTAGATTTTCAAACGCAAGACGAGGTAGACGAGGCTAATGAGGTTTTTAGACTTTTAAATGCTGAAGAGGCTAAATTGCTAGAAATTTATGGTGAAAACTTTGAAAAATCAAATGAACTTCTTGAAGGTAAAAACGCTTCTTTAAATAGATTAGATCTACTTGAAAGAAACTATAGTTATACAGCTAATTTTTTGAATAGTATTAAAACCGCTGGATTAGACATGGCTTTAGGTGCTGAAGAGCTTGTTTATAGAATAGCTGATGCTCCAAATGCTTTTAACTTTTCTGGTGATAAAAACTTCAATGCTTATAGTATATTAGGTCCTTTAGCTTCTATACAAATGATGAACTACGCTAATAACAGAAAAGAAGTTATAGAAGCAGTAGATAATTATAAAGAAGGTATAGAAAAAGGAATGGCTAGACCTCAAACATTATCTAATTTAAGTGATGGTCAAGATTGGGGTAGATATTTAGCCTCTACAATAGGCAGTCAAATACCTAATACAGTAATGCTTGTTAGCGGCGGTGGCGCTGCTTTACCTATTATGGGTGGAGTTTCTGCGGGTAGTAGCTTTAGAGAAATGCAAAAAGAAATGGATGAAAATCCATTAATAAACTACACGCCAGGTCAAATGTATACAGTTGCTATGCTAAACGGCGCTGCTGAAGTTTTGTCTGAAAGAGTGTCTTTTGGTATAATAGGTAGGGCTCAAAAAGCATACAATATTGATACTGGTATAAAAAAAGGTTTTGTAAATCAATTAAAATCTGCCTTTACTAAGGAAGGATTTAAAAAAGCAGCTGTCGCAGGGGTAGATGTGGCTTGGGAGTCAATTTCAGAAGGTGGTGTTGAGTTTTCTAGCAATTTATTTGATAGAATTATACTTGGTAAAGAAGTAGACATGTTCGAAGGCGTTACAGACGCTATGTTTAGTGGTTTAATTATGTCTGCTGGAGTCTATAAAGCTCCTAACTTATTTAAAGGTGTGGTTAATATGGTTCAAGGACCAGATACTAATCAAAAGCTTTCAGATAATTATACTAAAATAAAAGAAACAGAGGCTATTTTAGCTAATAATGTTAAAATGTCTAAAACTAATCAAGCTGCTCTACAAAACAAAATAAATAAATTAGTTCAAGACTCAAGCAATGAAATAAACAAAACGCTGAACAGGTTTGGAACAATGCCTATTGAAACCGTTAGAGAGCTTTCAGCTATAGAGTTAGAACAGTTTAAAGTTAGAAAACAACTAGAAGGGTTTGAAAGTGATCCTAACATGTCTGAAGATGCTAAGAAAGAATTAGTAAGAACATCTAGAGCAGAGCTTCAAGAATTAGGTAATAAAAAACAGAAAATACTTGAACCTATTATTAAAGCTGATGCTGAGGCTGCAACAGCAGAACAAGTTGAGCTTAATACTAGAAAAATAGAAGCTGAAGTTGAAACTATTAAAAAGTTTGCTGGAGAAGGTAAAGTAAATGTGTTTGATACGGCCTCAGAGTTTACAGAAGCAACAGGTATTGAAGGCGATGTAGATGCTTTTATAGACCCTGAAACAAACGAAATATTTATAAATAAAGAGTGGGCTGCTAAAGTAGGAGCTGTCACAGTTGGGTCACACGAGCTTTTACATAAGATATTAAAATCTACATTTACGGCAGATTCTGCTGCAGCTATGAAGCTTGTTGAAGATTTTAAAGGAATACTTAGTTCTAAAGAGCTCAATATAGTTCAGAAACGTATAGACGAAAACTACGCTGATGCTAGTGATGTTGTTAAAGCGGAAGAATACTTAACTGCTTTTTCAGATGCCATAGGTAAAGGTGAATTAAAATGGTCTGACAACTTGAGTGCTACCTTTATGAGATTAGCTAGACCTATATTGAACATATTCAAAGGCAAAGGTTTTACTGAAATGGAGTTTAAAACCGGTAGAGATGTATATGACTTTATTAAAGACTACCAAAGCAATATTAAGAAAGGTGAAATATCTGAAAGAGGTCAAAAATTAGCCGCTAAAGCAGAGTCTACACCTGACAAAGCCCCTAAACTTTCTATAACTAAAAAAGGCCAAGAGTTTATAAATTTAACTAAAGAAGGTGTTTATACTAATGAAGATCTTGTAAATATAGTTAATGCACCATCTTCAAATCAAACCGATAAGTTTGGGGCTATGGACGCTGTAGTAGAAGTAAATTGGCCAGTAATTAGTAAAGGTCTTAAGTTTAATCCAACAGGTAGTATACCAATGGACGCTGTTAAAACAGCTGTAACTGAGCAAATGCAAGGAATATTTCCAGGTAGAAATAAAGAACTATTAGCTGATTTTAATCCTGAAACTGCTCAAGTAAATACATATCTTGGATCTTTAATGCGTCAGCGTCAAGCTGAAATATTAGAAAGAGCTAAGCAAATAGGTGGCGTAACTCAAGAAGGTGCTAGTATTGATTCAGAGGCTGCTAAACAAGTGGTCGCTAAAGCACCAACAACAACAACTACAAAAGAAGCTAAGGTAGCTAAAAAACCTACAGAAACAGTAGAGTTCTCACAGGCGCAGGTAGAAAAAATAGGCGCTAAGGATAAAGCTGAGGTTGAAACTAAAATAACTGAAGCTACCAACGAAGCTTTTAAAGGTCAAGATGTTAAAACTTTTGGGCAAACTAGAAATGTTCCAAAAGCTGTAGCCGATATATACGCTAATATGTTTGGTTTAAATCCTCAGACTATAACTGATAAAACTAGAAACTATCAAAAAACAGACGCTGAAGGATTAACAACTGCTAAACAGTTTTTACTTAAAAACGCTAACAACGATTTCTCTAGATTACCTAAAACTAAAGATGGTTTTGGTAAAGGTACTTTCTTACCTAGAAACGTTATGAATGCTTTATATACTGGCGGTAAACTTACAGGCACTCTAAAAGATTATATAGACCTTATTAGACAAAAGCCCGTTAAACCAATATATAGAGATGCTGTAGGTCAAACAATACGTGGACTATTAAACTTGCATATTAGAAATCGCATGTTTGAAGATCTAGTAACTACAACGCCTGAAAGACTTCGTGGTGGCGCTAAGTTTAGTAAAACAATTAAAAACGACAAAGGACCTATAAAAAAATCTATATTAGATAAAATAGATTCTATAGTTGGTGGATCTATAAATACAAATTCATACGAAAACAGAACTGAAGCTTTAGAGTATATGATGGATACTTTTTATCCACAATTATTCAAAATATTTGGGCCTAATTCTTTAGAGATATTAAAAACAGCAAATATAGCTCCTTCTGGAAACGTACCAAGTGCTTTTGTAAAAAGAAAACAATTATTTATATCAGATGTAGATAGAGCTTCTAGGGGAAAAGATCAAGTATTAGAAGCTATTAACTTAGGTATTTTAGGACAACTAAAAGATATTAAAGTAAAATTCAAAGAACTTAAGATAGACGGTGAAGTAGACCAAGATATAAAAACAGCGTTAAAAGGTCAAAAAACAAAAGACTTAGATCGTAATATAGAAAGTAGAAAAGAGCATGTAAAAGGTTATAAAAAATTTATGAACCTTTGGAAAAAACTATACGATTCTAATCCAGAGCTTTTAAAAGGTATAGCTTATTCTATATATAATCAAAATGCTAATTCTCATTTTTATAGAAATTTAGCTCAATTAATAGGAGTAGAAACAGGTTTAAAAAAAGGTAAAGGTAGAGAAGAGCATGTCTATCAAGCAGGAAACTGGGCTGTTAGAACTCTTGAGGCTTTAACTTCCAATAATCCAGATGTTTGGAAAAACTGGGTTAACTGGTCGGCAGAAAATTATTACCAAGAATCAATAGCTTCTAAATCAGAGGGACCTAGTTCTTCTGAGTCTTTAGTAGATGGTACTTACGATAAAAATAGGTTTACTGGAGAAACTATAGAGACTTTAAAAAACAAAGATACTGAGCACCCTTTGCTAAAAAAAGCATTAGATAAAGCCGTAAAAACAGGTGATTTTACTAATGTTCCAGATGTTAAAATAAGATATTACAACGAATACGTAACATTAAATCCAAACATAGTAGGAAACAATAACGTTACAGACGCTAAAAAGTATAACGTAGAGGTTGGTAAATATTTACAAAATAATCCTAACGTAATTGATAAGCAAGGTGAGTTAATATATAAACAAATACTAACTAAAGCCGGTATTTTGAAAGGAGCTAAAAGCGTTACAGCTAGTAAAGCTAGAAAATTACTTGATAATGAATTAAAGCTTATTGATCAAAAAACTAAAGCATCTAAACGTATAAACGAATTAATGCCTAGCGAAATAAAATACAGCAAAACTATTTCGTTACAAACAGGTGTTAATGCTTTAGCTAAGTCAGATAAAGCTTTAAATAATGCTAGAAGACCAGATGCTCCTATTAAGAAGATCAGAGTATTTGATTTTGACGATACATTAGCTAGATCAAAAAGTAAAGTATTATATACAGTACCAAATGTTGAAGGTGGTTTTAGCGAAGGCGCTACAAAGCTAAAAGCTATATTCATGGTTGGTGGTCCTGGCGCTGGTAAAACAAATGTTGGTAAAGGTTTGAAGCTTGGCAGACGTGGTTATAAAGTAGTTAATCAAGATATAGCGTTAGAAGCTATGAAGGAAGAAGCTGGATTACCAGCTAAAGAATCTGATTATACTGCAGAGCAAAGGTCTACAAGATCTAAGCTTGGTGCTGCCGCTAGAAAAGCTGCTGTAGCTAAGTTTGATAAATACGCTGCTGCAGGTAATGGTATGGTTATAGATGGCACAGGTGCTTCTTACAATGCTACTACTAAAAAGATAAAAGCTTTACAAGATCAAGGTTTTGAAGTTCATATGGTTGTAGCTACTACACCACTTGAAACAGCTATTGAAAGAAACAAAGCTAGAGTTGAAAGATCACTACCTGACTTTGTTGTAAAGAAAACTTACGAAAGTGTTCAAGAAAGTTTAAAAAAATATAGAGAAGACTTTGGTGATCGTTTATACGAGATTAATACAGAGACTATAGAATATGGTAAACCACTACCAAATGATTTCTTGCAACAAGTTTATTCAGGTATAAACGCTAATAAAGTTGGTAAAGTTGATGCAACTAGTTTTGCTGAAAACTATGATGTTTTAGAAAGTCAAGGTGCAGAGTTTGATTTTAGAGAATTTAGCAAAGTAATTGAAGGTGAAAAAGGGCCATTATTTAGTGTTGCTGAAAAAATAGCCGCAGCAAGAGGTACTGATGATGTATTCATATTAACAGCTAGACCTGCTGACGCTGCTGGCCCAATACAGGAGTTTATGAAAGCAAATGGTATTGATATACCTTTAGCTAACATAACAGGATTGGGTGATGGCACAGCTGAAGCGAAAGCTGGTTGGATAATGGGTAAAGCGGCAGAAGGTTATAATGATTTTTATTTTGCTGATGATGCTATTAAAAATGTTAAAGCTGTTAAAAACGTGCTTCGTCAAGTTGACGTTAAATCAAAAGTGCAACAAGCTAAGTTTAGTAAAACAAAAGCATTTGACAAAGTATTCAATGACATAATAGAGCAAAAAACAGGTATTGAATCTTACAAGCAGTTTTCTGCTGCTAAAGCTAAAACAGTTGGCGCTAGTAAAGGTAAGTTTACTTTCTTTACAACACCATCCGCAGAAGACTTTTTAGGTTTACTTTATAAGACTTTAGGTAAAGGTAAAGTTGGAGATGCTCAAATGGCGTTTTACAAAACAAACTTGCTTGATCCTTATAACAGAGCAGAAATAGCTATATCACAAGCTAAGGTTGCGGCTGGTAGAGATTACAAAGCGTTGAAAAAGCAATTTAAAAACATACCAAAAACTTTAGAAAAAGAAACTGGTATTGCTAAGTATACATATCAGCATGCTATTAGAACTTATATATGGAACAAGCAAGGTATTGAAGTTCCAGGTTTATCTAAGCGTGATCAAAAAAGATTAACTGATTTTATAGCTAATGACGCAGAGCTTAGTGTTTTTGCTGACAACTTAATAACAATACAAAAAGACAAACCATATCCACCGCCTAATAAAGACTGGACAGCTGGAACTATAACTACAGATGTTATAGGTGGTATTAACAAAGTTAATAGAAAAGAGTATTTACAAGAGTGGCAAGAAAATGTAGACATTATATTCTCTGATAAGAATATGAATAAGCTTGAAGCTGCTTTTGGCGCTAAGTATGTCGAAGCATTGAAAGACTCTTTGAGATCAATGAAAAGCGGTAGTAATAGACCATTAGGCGGTGATAGAGTATCAGACGGTATACTAGACTGGTTAAACAACTCTGTTGGTGCTATAATGTTCTTAAATACAAGATCTGCAGTATTACAGACCATATCTGCGGTAAACTTCGTAAATTGGGGTGATAATAATATATTAAAGGCGGGTAAAGCGTTTGCTAACCAAAAACAATTTTGGGGTGACTTCTTAACTCTTATGAACTCTGATTACTTACTTGAAAGACGTGATGGTCTTAAAATTAATGTAAGTGAATCTGAAATAGCAGATGCTGTACAAGGTAGTAAAAATAAGGTTAACGCTGCTATATCGTTCTTACTTAATAAAGGTTTTGTGTTTACTAGATACGCGGATAGTTTTGCTATTGCTTCTGGTGGCGCTACATTTTATAGAAATAGAACTGAGGCTTTGGTTGAGCAAGGCATGGATAGAAAAGCAGCTGAAGAACAGGCTTTTAATGACTTTAGAGCTATAGCAGAAGAAAATCAGCAGTCTAGTAGTCCATCAAAAATTAGTCAACAACAAAGATCTTTGATTGGTCGTATTATACTTCAGTTTGGTAACACTCAGCTTCAGTATGTACGTATACAAAAAAGAGCTGTTCAAGATCTAGTAAACAAAAGAGGTGATTGGAGATCAAATATATCTAAAATAGTGTATTATGGTGCTGTTCAAAACCTATTATTCAACGCGCTACAGAGTGGTTTAGCTTGGGCAATGTTTGATGACGATGAAGATGATGATGAAGAAAAAGCAGAATTAACTAAAAAGAACAAAGAGCAAAAATTGGAAAGAGCTTTAAATGGTGCTATTGATTCACAATTAAAAGGTCTTGGTATTCAAGGTGCGGTTGTTGCTGGTGTTAAAAATGCTTTAATGACTATAGCTAAAGAAGCTGACAAAAAATCACCTAAGTTTGAAGAAGCTCTTGATGATTTACTTTCTATAGCTCCAGCTCTTGGATCTAAAATTAGAAAATTAAAGTCAGCCGCTAGAACTGTTTCTTGGAATCGTAAAGAAATAAAAGAAAAAGGATTTAGCATGGACAATCCAGCTTATTTAGCAGGTGCTCAAACAATATCAGCCGTGTTTAATATACCGCTAGATAGAGCTGTTATGAAAATGAACAACATGCGTAACATATTAAATCCTGCTACAGAAAACTGGCAAAAAGTCGCACTAGCTTTAGGTTGGTCAACGTGGGATGTTGGACTTCCATATTTTGGTTTAGCTGAGGACAAACCAGTGTTAACTGAAACTGAAAAGCAAACTCAAAAGCTATTTGATCTTAATAAATCAGATCAAGTTAAAAAGCTACTAGACTTAGGTTTAACTAAAAAAGAAATTAGAGCTTTAACTAAAGAAGAGGATAGAGTTAAAGAAATTATAAAACTACAAAATAAAAAGAAAAATGGCAAATAGTCCTTTATACGCTAAAATTAGCGCGGGTTGTAAAGCTGCTGCAAAAAGAAAATTTAAAGTTTGGCCTAGTGCTTATGCTTCAGGTTGGGGTGTGAGATGTACTAAAGCTGGTGGACCACAAAACTACGGTAATAAAAAGAAGTAATGGCTTATATACAACCAGGAAATACACCGCTACATAAAGCTAAAGGCGGTGGTACACGTAAAGTATGTTTACCTGCTGCGAAAGTAAAATCAATGAGCAAAGAAGCTAAAGAAAAAGTTATCCGTGCCAAAGAATCTGCAGCTTCGCAAGGTAAAAGAGAAAGATCAACTAAATCTGAAGTTAAAGGTGCTCGTAAAAAAGGTGCTACATTGCGTGACTGGTTTGAAAAAGAAAATTGGATTAACGTTAAAACAGGAGAGCCTTGCGGCGAATAAAAATAAAATGAATATATCAGATATTAAACTATACGCAATGAACGCTGGGACTCTCGGCGTAACAACATTTACACAAATAGAAGATAGCTTGAAAATACTGCTACTTGTAATTACTATTGGCTATACTGTATCCAAGTGGATACACATTAAAAAAGACAAATGAAAGAATTAAGTGAAGACACTAAATTTAACGTTAATGTAAAAACAATTATAGGAATATGCGCTGGCTTATTGTCTATAGCTGGAGTTTATTTTACATTAATAGCTCAAATTCAGCAATTAGAAATAAACTTAATGCGAATGGAATCTGAACTTAATATGAATTCAGAGTTTAGAATTAAATGGCCTAGAGGTGAAATGGGGGCTTTACCAGATGATGCTGAGCAGAATTTAAGATTAATATACCTAGAAAAATATCAAGAAAAAGCTATTAATGATCTGGATAATATTAAATTAAAAGTTAAAGAACTAGAAGGGTGTTTAAATGAAATTAATTAATAAATGAAATTAACAGACAACTTTAGCTTACACGAATTTGAATGTAATTGCGGGTGTGAAATGCCAGAGGGTGTTTTAAAAAATATTAAGATTGTCGCTAGTAATTTACAAGAGCTTAGAGATACTATAGACAAACCTATAAAATTAACTAACGCGTATAGATGCCCTGAGCACAATGCCAAAGTTGGTGGCGTGACATCTAGTCAACATATAAAGGGTTTAGCTGCTGATATACAAGTAAAAAATTTAAAGCCATCAGATGTCGCGGATTTAGTCGAGCACGAAATGGTTAACGGAAAATTAAAACAAGGTGGTGTTGGCCGATACGATACATTTACACATGTAGACTTTAGAGGTTACAACGCTCGCTGGAATAAAACAACAAAATGAATACACCATTTAACATTAAAGAAGAGGCTTACGAAAAGCAAAATAGAAAAATGCGTTCAGAGTATAAATCTGAAACTGGTAAGTCGCTAGGAAAAAGACTAACTAAAGGTGTTAGTAAAAGAAGAGTATCATTTGCTTGTAGATTTGCTGGTATGGCAGGTGCAATGAAAGATGCTAAAGGAGAACCAACTAAAAAAGCAATGGCTTTAAAAAAATGGGGATTTGGTAGTGTAGAAGCTGCTAGAAACTTTTGTCAAAAAAATAAATCTAAAAAATAAAAATAAACATGGGAACATTTATGTCAAAACACTGTAGTCCAACGAGCTACGGTACACCACTAGAAAAGAAAAGCTGTGCTAACTACGGATCACCGCTAGAGCAAGAAGCTGTTGATCTAGGTATAGTTAAATCTAATTACAAAGGAAAAGAAAGAAAATTACCATTCCCTGGAAAAGAAATGTATGAAGGAACTGGTGATTACGCTCAATACAAAGGAAGGTATACTCCTGAGATGCTAGCAATGAATAGAACTTATACTCAAAAGTATAACGAAGCCAACATACCTGGTTACACTGAAATGAAGCGTAAACAGATTGAAATGGAGAATAGAATGACTGAAGAACAAAAAGCAAGAGACGATTATTAATATGGGCAAGTTTTTAATAAAAATCGGAAATAAATTAGTTGCATTTAACGAATACTTAAAAGGTGAATGGAACTCTTTACTATATAAATTAATGTTTAAAAAAGAAAAATAATGAAACCATTTACATCAAAACACTGCATACAGTACTTAACAAAGGAGTCACCCTTTAGTCAAAGATCAAACCAAGAATCTCTACCAAGTACTCATAATAGGCCGCTTCCACCAAAAGTTATGGAACTTAAAGAAGTCCCACCTCCTATGAATCTTCCAAAGCTAGTTGTGCCAAAACTAGCACCCAAAACTATTGCACGTACTGCGGGTGAATTAGCGAAAGAAGGAATTAGAGAAGCAGGCGAAGAACTTCGTGCTAATATAAATGATCCAGCTCAGCAAAAATTAAAAGAGCAATATCGTAAAAAAACCGTACCTACAGGTATAGCTCCAGATGAGAGAACTTTTAATCCTAATATAGAAGAAAAATTAAAAGGAGGAGAACCAAAAACAACTCCTTTAAATCAAGATAAAAAAATAATTGGAGAGCAAACTTATGAATTAAATCCAGATAAAGTTAGCGGAAACTACGTAGCTGGTTTAAGTCTTGACGGTGGCTCTGCTGAACCAGAATTTACAAAAAATAGATTAGTTATAACTCCAAGTCAATATAATAGCCTTACGAGTAGAGGTAAAATATCTAGCGGATTCGTTGGTGGTGATTATATAGAACAAGACTATCCTATGAACATAAAAAAAGACAGTGTATCTGGGGGTAAAAACTATTATTCAATAAAATCTAACCGTGAAAGTTTTAAGAAAAGGTAGTGACGCTTCAGCTAAAACTAAAAAAAATCTAAATTCTAATAAATACAAAAAGTAAAAGGAACAAAAATAAACTGGGCGTACCATACCCAAAAAGTTCCTGTAACCAAGAAAGGGGATCTCAAACGAGGTCCCCTTTTTTAATTATCCATCACAAGCCAAACAATCTTCACTCATCGCTTGTTGTGCTATATCTCCACGAAGCACTGATTCTGTCCTCGTATAATATAAAGTTTTAATACCATTTTTCCAAGCTTGCATGTGCACCTGATTAATCCATTTAGGTGTTGCTACACTAGGAAAAGCTAGATTCAAACTAACTGCTTGATCTATATATTGCTGACGTATACCAGCTTGATTAACTAACTCTAATTGATTAATCTCCTTAAACGTCTTAAATACTTCTTTCGCAGGGATTTCGTGTGGGCCAATAACAACCCCATCAAGCTCAAGTAAACCTTGAACGCTACCACCATCTGCGAGTATTTTATCCCAAGTTTCATTTGTGTTTATTTTAAGTTTTCTTAATAGTTTTAGTAACGTAGGATTTTTACGTATAAAAGTGCCTTTAGCTGATTGCTCTGTAAATACATTAGCAGCCCAAGGCTCTATTCCAGGCGAGATATTCCCTGAAAGCTTTGAATTACTAACAGTGGGAGCAATAGCACGCAAGTGAGTATTACGCATGCCAGTACCAACACACCACAAAGGCTCGCCATAAATTTCAGCAAGATCTCTACTAGCCCTTTCGCTTTCAATTTTGAGTTGCGAAAAAATCTTCCTAGTTTCAAACTGAGCAAGTAAACCTTCGAAAGGAAGGCTTTTCTCTTGGAGATATGTATGCCATCCGAGGACTCCCAGACCCAATGCTCTCCCTTTCTGTGCAGATCGAACAGAGTTTTCGAAGCCGCGTAATCCTTTGGCTCTCTGAATAAATTCTTCCATAACTCCGTCAAGAAAGAACGTGGCGTCATATATAAGGTTAGTACCCTTCCATTCTTCATATTTTGCTAAATTTAATGATGATAAACAACAAACAAAGCTGTGGTTTTCATCGGTGTGTAATGTAATTTCTGAACATATGTTTGTCATATGTACTTTTAATCCATTTTGCTTATATGCTTTTGGATTTGCTTTGTTAGTATTTCCTTTAAATAGTATATACGGTTCTCCAGTTGCTTTTCGCTTTCTAAGTAGTTTACTCCATCTATTTCTAGCTTGCGCATCTCCTTGTTCAAGCTTACGCATAAACTTGTCACCAACAACTGCGCATTGATGTAAGTTAAGCGACTGTCTGTTAACATCTCCTTTTGGTTCTCGTATTTCAAGCCACTCTTCAAAATCGTCGTGCTCAATGTTAATGTTAACTGAAGCAGCTCCTCGTCTGACAGATCCTTGATTAGTTGCAAGAATCGTTGAGTCGTATACTTTGCAGAAGGGTACAACTCCGTCTGATGTTCCATTTCCTGTAATTTTAGCGCCAGCGGGTCTAATCATATTAACTCCGATACCAACTCCACCGCCGTGCTTAGCGAGTAGCATCATCTCTAAATTTTTACTTCCTATATCTTGGATGCTATCCGCAACATCAATACCGAAGCAGCTAATAGGCAAGCCGCGATCAGTACCTGTATTAGATAATACTGGGCTAGCGAGGCAAAGCCACCCATTCCAGATGTATTCGAAGAAAGTTTCCGCCATCTCCGGCTTATATAATCTACGAGCAACTGTTTTAGAGACCCTAATGTATGCTTCTCTAGGTGACTCTCCGTCGAGTAGATATCCCCCGGATATAGTCTTCTTGTATACGTCGTTATTACCCCACGCAGGGTAATCTTCACCTTTTTTCCAGTTTTCATTCCACATTTATATAATTGTTAAGTGTTTAATCCATGCTATTAATCCGTTCATATTTAAAGCTACAAGATTCCATTGCTTTCTTGAAGCTGTTTGTACCATAACCATTATAAATCCTATTATATATAGCTTAGGATCTATAGTCCATTGAGCAGCGATTAAAAAACCACTGCCCATGTAACCTGATCTAGTTGCTAGTCTTTTCCAAGGACTCAGTCTCTTTTGTCTCACTAGAGTCCTTAGCAATTTGCTCTTTAAGCTTTTCGATTGCTTCATCATAATCTGGCATGCATTTAATTGTTTCTAATGTTCCTACCGCTAGATCTTTTAAATAAGCATTTTCATCTAGCAATTGTTGTACAACACCAATTAAGGCTTGTATCTTTTTTTCTAGTAGATCTACTCTACTACTCTTTTGACTTTTCATATAATTGTTCGTATATTTCTTCCTCTGTTATTATTCTACCAAATGTCTTCGAAGTCTTCCCCTTCGCCAGCTTTCGAGTAATCCGTCGGCCGAATCGCGAAAAAATCAGTATGAGTGACCCCGCCGGTAAGATGATAGAACCAATCAAGATTAGACGCTGCATTTTTGTCATACGGGAAATAGTTCCCCAAGTCAACGTAACCAAGTTCAACCAGTTTTTCATTTGCTCTCTTTTTTATAAAATGTTTTAAATCATTAGATTTTATGCCTTCAATGTCACCCATTTCAAACATCTTGTTTATATATTTAGTTTCAAGCTTTATCATGGTTTCCGCAGCTTTTATTATATCTTTCCGACATAAATTCAGTAATTGATTGTTTTCGCTACACATATCGCGGAAAAGTTTGCAACCCATTTTGCTGTGTAAACTTTCATCGCGAACAGACCATTTCATTTGCTGCCCGATACCTTTAAGTAAATTGCGAAGCTGAAAACTATAAAGCACTGCAAAAGCACTATACAAGCTAACTCCTTCAGCGAAGGCTGAAAATATAGCCAAGCTTCTACCAATATCCACTGGATTGCTACCGTTACAAGCAACCAAATTATCAAATCTTTCAGACGTGGCCGGTTCGTGTAAGAATGCTTCATAATCTTCTAGTTTTAATGTTTCATTTAAATAACTATATGCAACCGCATGTACTGTCTCTTGCGAGCCAAACATCATTGCCATCTGCCTGATTTCGTGTTTAGGAAACCACGATACGACTTTCTGGGTCCAGTAATCTGAAACGGCACATTCGGTCTGCGCGAAGCCAAGAAGTATGTTCCCAACGAGGTGTTTTTCTTTTTCATCTAATTTTTCTTTCCAATCTTTAATATCGCTCTGCATTGATATTTCGGTATGCAACCAAAATGCTTGAGCTTGTTTTAACCAGCCTTCTGTATAATACTCAGGGTATTCAAAAGGCTTATATGCTATTCTTTCGTCAAATAATCCCATTATAAATCTATTATTTGTTTTATTGTTAGTAATTCATGTTTCCAGGCATCAATATAAGCCATTGTATCAGCTTTTTTAGTTGACATTGATACTTTATCCATATCATTTAAAATAGATCTTATAAACACATCTATTGTGTGTAATTGTGTTTCTGTGTCTATATCCATTATTTATAAACTTCTAATGCTATATCTATAAATGGTAAATATAATACGTGTGTTGTCTGGTTGTCTTCATCATATGTTCTAGCGCCTAGCAATACACCAGGATATGTACCTATTGATAAACTCCAAACCTTTTTTTGTTCTTCTTTCATATATTCTTACTTAGTATTAACGGTGATTCGTCTTTATTTGTTGACACAAAATAGCAGGTTGTGTTATCTTCTACTATTATGTTTTTGTTTTTAAATGTTTTAGGATATTTTTCTAATACATAGTTAATAACATTTGATTCCATATTGATCTTGTAATTCTACTAATTCTTTATATTTAATTTTACCTCTAATCTCCCAGCTCCATTTGACAAACTTATCAATTTGACGCTCGGCATACTTTTGTCTAGCTATCCTTTTCGCTTCGAAAGGATTATGCTTATTGTCTCGTCGCATTCTTTTTGATTTTGTGGTTTGTATAATGTTGCGTTAGGAAATTGATTCATAACTAATCTCTTAAATAACTTCCAACGCATTGGAAAAGACTCATTAGCTCTACCTTTTGTTTCAATTATAAAATCATCGCCAATAAAATCTGGTGTATACTTAATAGGTAATATGCGTTTGCAACCTCTATTTTTATAATCACCTTTACCATTAGCTTGTCTTTCATATACCTCGTTATCAAAATGAAAACCAGCAAGCAAAACAAAAGTTTCTCCTTCGTATTTAGCTTTGATCTTTGCTTTTTTCAAAGCCATATACATATAACGCTCAAGGCCAGAGGCGAAGTTGATGCCATCGTATGACACCTTCTTCGACTGCACTGGACCTTTTTTACGTCTTCTTTTTTTATAAGGTCTCTTGTTCATTTACTTCAATATCGTGATAGTGTAAACCATCATTACCATTCTGACCAACAATGTTAATTCGGCTTATCATAGCCTCTTCAATCTCGTCTGATAAACAACGTTTAGCAGCTTCAATATAAAGTAGCGCATCCATTAATTCTTCTTGAACGTCAACTAGGAAACGATTTAGATCTTTTTCTTGACCTTCTATTTCTTGCATCATTGTGGCGCCGTATTTCTGCTGGCCAATAATACTACGTTGATCCATTTTCTTAAGCACTGATAGTACTATTTCATCTTTAGTGTTTATCTTCATAGTGTTTGTTTTAATCCTGTTTTAACAAATGTTCCGTTGTGCATTACACCAGTTCTATTAGCTATTTCATTGTACGCTGAATCAACACAGTTTTCTATATCAAAACCTTCTAGCTTTGCTAGGTTTGTCAATACAACAACAATATCGCCAATTGCATCTACAATTTCTGGTTTATCATTATTAAGCAATGCCGCTGCTAACTCACCAGCTTCTTCCATAAGCTTTACATATTGAGTATGAGAATTTCCTTTGTCATATATACCTCGTTCATTAGCCCAAGATCTTATAAGATCAAATCTGTTTGGAACTTTATCTACACTAGTATTATACTTAAGCTTAGTTTGATTATGCTTTGGATTAAAAAAGGCTTCATAAAAAGCCTTGTTGTAAATGTAGCTTCGATTGTCGTTATACATCGAGGTTTTAGCATTATGCTCTATCCAAGTTATGTTTTCTTTAGTAATTTTAAATTCATAACCTTGTGGTGTTGTCCAGCTTAAACCTAAGTTATCCATTAAATGACCTTTTAGTTTACTTACTGGAACTGGAAAAGTACTTGTTTGCTCTGTTGGGTTTATATTCATATTTGATTTAAATAAATTTTTATATAATGTTCTATCTTTCCTGTAGCCATAAGACTGTTGAAGTTCTATTTCCTTATCTGATATAAAACTTATATCATCGCTAGTAAGTAGAACTTCGTATTCGTCTGCAGCATAACCTTGTTGCTGCGTAACCCGACTATTAAGATCACGTGTAACACCGATCTTTTTACCTGGTATGTGATATAAATAATACATTATTTTTTATCCATTTTAACCACACCATTATAGTCTCCTGAAAATTTACAATAAAGACTATCTTTAATAAAATAGTACTTAATGAATACTTCATATCCATTTTCTTCATTATATAATCTTGTTGTAAACTTTTTGTTGTTTTGTTTTATTATTTCTTCTTCTATGTAAGAGTCTTCTTCAAAACTAAAGTTAAAAACTTTTAAAATAGTATAATCACTAGCTATAATAACTGTAGTGTGACTTGAAGTATCGCTTACCCAAGATCCTTCAAATTGTTGCTGAGCTTGAATACTTAAAGAAAAAATAAGTAAAAGTGTTATAATTGTTTTTTTCATAATTTATCGTTATATAAGTGCATATTATGGGCGTGGTGATAATACCAGCCTATTTCTAAATTCAGTCTGTCTGCAATCATTTTTTGCAATGATGAAAACTGATACTGATCGTTGCAGAAACCGTACCAGATGTCATTAGAACGCATATAGACAGACATACACAGCTGATCATCTACAATTGTAAACTGTACCGCGTATGTACATGGAGTATCGGTCTTGTATTTATCATATTCTTTGCCGTCGTAGATAGATATTGCTGCGTGTCTAGTCTTTTTATTTGTTTTAAGCTTAGCGCATACGTAATCTATTTGAGCTTTACGTTTCCACTGATAACCATAATTTGAATTAACATTACCGTGCTCATCAGCCATACGTTTCCATATCGGTGGTATTTTACCATACAACTCACCAAGCTTTTCAATACTTGGATCGCCAGATAAATACCACTGCCATTCGGCTTCAGCATACTCTAAACTCCAGTTGCGCTGCTCATTTGTTATATGATTATTCTGAGGATCTCTAATATAAAACCCACAGTTAAATAAAGCCTTAGTGTTATCAAAATCTAAACCGTTCATAACGACTTCATCTAATAACGCTTCATAAGCTTCATTTGCATTGTCAAAGCTGTTTCTCATATTTGTTATAATAATATTTATAGTATTCATAAATCTTAATCCATATATCAGCTTTAGTGTAGCTGTTAGGATCTTCGTTGGTTTTATTATTGTTAGTTATAACAATAGACCATCTAGCCTCAGTTAATGCTTTAGGAGCAATATATATGTTGTTATTTACACACCAGTGATAAGCTTTAAACTCTAGCTCATCAGGCATATAACTACCCATATTTACTTTACCTTTTTTAGCCATTATTCCCAGGGCATTTTTTCAGCGCCAATATTAATAGGTTCATGAGGTACAAAACAACCAGACTTAGGTTCCCATTTAAAATGGGCTTCTTCACCATTTTGCCCTAAGTTTTGAAACTTAACTTTAAGAACTTTAGCTTTAACTGTTTTAGCTTCATAATCTCTATGAACTAATATACCGTGATAACTAGCATCGTACCATTCACCGCCACCTTTAATGTTATACATAGTTGGTTCTTCTATTTTACCATCTTTGTCTTTATACATTTTAGTTGGGTGAGCTACTACAAATACAAGCACATCAAACTTTTTAGCAAATGTTTCGATCTTAGTTAGATACTCCATTGTATATCGGTTAACGTCTTCTGTTTTACAATCAACGTCTCTAACTTTATTAAACGGATCAATAACTAGGCATTTAATACCTTTACGTTTAACTAGCTCAGCACCTTTCTTAAGTACTGATTCTAAAGTATAACGTTCCATATCAATGTGAAAGTAATTACTATTACAATGATCTGCTATTTGATTCCATTTGTCTCCACCAATATCTGCTTGAGTTGGCATGCCTTGCCAGGTTTTACGCATTAACTTGTGTGCGTGAAGGTAAGTTGGCACATTTTCCGGACTAGCAAACGCCGTTTTCCAGCCATAGTTTTGGTTATACCCAACAACCATCTGGTCGACAAAATCTGACTTCCCGCTACTCGGAATACCAGTGACAGTAATAAACTGACCAGTATAAGTCGAAAAGATGTCGTCAAAATTTTGAAGGCCAATTTGATATCCAGGTTTAAACCCGTTACGAACAAAGTCTGTGACTTCGTCTTCAATGTCCCTAAATGTCGTGACATTTTCGAGCGGTACCGGTCTCGCTCCGGTAATACGCTGTACCAGTTTTTCTGTTCCATATTTAATTAAGTATTCATTAGCGTCTTTACAATCATCAAACGATGCTAAGTAACAAACTTCAGATCCTAAACGTCTTACTAGCTCTGCCTGTAATGCTTGACCTGCTTCATCTGTATCAACTGCTAGTATTATTTTTTCTTTATCTTCAAAATAATCTATACAGTTATCTAAGTATTCTAAGTTGTTTGTATTTAACGTAGCTCCGTTTGGAACTGATATAGCATTTGTAATACCAGCCTCGTGTAAAGCTAGCACGTCCATTTCGCCTTCAACTATAACACAATACTCATAACCAATAATGCTATCAATATTGTAAAATACTTTTTCAGCACCTTTATACAATTTAAAGTTCTTTCTTCCATCGCGGTATTTAATATTAATTAAATCACCACCCATAAAATAATTGAACTTTATCGTGTTCTCGGGTTTACCGGTTTGTGGCATATATTCAGAACCCTCACCGACCCTAAGATCGGCAAGAGTTGACTGAGATATACCCCTTGATTTAAACCATTCAGCAACTTTATCACTAACAAGCTCAGGATATTCAGGATCTTGAGCTTTAGGTCTTTCATAAACCTTAACAGTTTCGCCTTTACGTTTATACGTGTGCAATTGAAAAGTTGAATTACAGTTATGACAAGTACCGAGACCCCGTTCCCAATCATAAGACGCACATTTTGCCTTTTGATTTTTGGGTTTTCTATCAGTAGAGCAAAGAGGGCATACACCCTGTTTTTTACCCTCTTCTAGCTTATGTTGATTGAATTCGTCAATCAAAAATCCATTGATCTCTGTTGTCTGCATTTAATTTAATTAAAATGGTAAATCAGTGTTAAGGTCTGGTTGTACCGTTCCTGCTTGTTGAGGTTGGTCTTGTCTTGGAGCTGCGGCTACATTATCGCCGTTAGTCCATACTACTTGAACGTTACCTAAATAAGTTTTAGCTGTTTTAGCTTCACGTTCTTCTTTTGATTGAGCTACAACAATAGGCCCTTGATTTCCAAACTGATCTGGTTCATCGTTAAGAGTAATTGTTATAGGTAAGTATTTACCTTTTTTGCCATCGATAATTTTTGACTTATCAATGTTATTTAGATTAATACTTGCTTTAATAATACTTGCCATTATACGTATTGATTTATCTGATTAAACATTCTTTGCAACTGTTCTTTAGTCGCACCGCTATTCCGCCTTAAGTTGTCTACGGCTTTAACATGGTTTTGATTAGCGTAGAAATTATCTACGTTAGTTTCTAATCCTGTTACACTGCATACTTTGGTTCTTGGTGTTGTGGTTTTTCTTCTTGCCATTGTTATAATGTTTGATTAATAAAAAATTGTTGAGGATCAAAATCCTCTGATTGATAAAATAATTTATACTGTTCTGCTGCTCTTTGTACTTTGTCTTTACCACGTTCATAAAACTCAGGCGAGCAGTCGAATATGCCTATTTGATGAGTGGTTTTGTCAATAACTATAAAAACAAATTCATAGCCAAATAACTTGCTGTAAATATAAGCCTGACTGTCGTAGTTGTACTTAGAAGCTGACCAACGAAATTTATTAAGATCTGCAGTAGTCTTTAGATCAATAATAAGGTTTTCATCGTGATTAACAATATCAGCTTTACCTTTCCAGTTTAAACCTTCAAGCTCTGTAATACCTGGTTTTTCATAGTCTACATTTATACCACGTATCAAATCTTTGCATACATCATTAGCTAAGACTTTATCAGTCATTAGATCGATTTGATCAACTTCGTGTTGTAGTAGACATAGTTCACCACCAGACATCTCCTTATATGCTTTAGTATTTCTAGTACTAGCATCGATAATCTTATACTTTTTAAGTTTATCAGGTTCTAGTATAGCCGTGTGGAAATAACCACCAACTAAGAAAGCAGGGCGTGGTGCTTGCTGCTTTCCTAAAGCTAAAGGGTTTGTAAGTAATGTAGAAATATCAGAATTACTAAGGTATTGTTTTCCAAATTCACCATAATAATGTTCATCATTTTCTAACTTTTTTAATACTTCTTTCATTATAGAGTATTTAACATACCTTCTACTTCTGTAGAAAGATTGTATTTTGCTTTAATAGCTTCTATTTTACCACCTGCTGCTATATATTGAACCGCTTTTTCATATGCTGGATCTTTTTTTGAGGTTATGGTACTTTTAGTTTTAGCTTTTGGCGCTTTGCCGTGGTTGTTTGACGCATCTGAGTCTTGCGTGTCGTCTATTAGGAATAAATTACCTAATGCATACTTCTTACCATAGCTCGACGCAGATCCAAACTGTTGAGGTACTTGCATACCTTTCTGGTTTAGATCAACCCCTACAAGAGCTGATGCGCTTATTGATTCCTTACCGTCACTTATTGTTGCAGTAGATGCAATGATAGGTAGACCGTGAGCTTCAACAAGTTGCTCATCAATTGTTACTGATACTCCTAACTCTAATAGAAAGGGTTTTGTTGCTTCGAGAATGTCTTCGGCTGATCTGAAGTAATATTTGCCGAATGAGTTAAACCTACTTTTTTTCGATTTAAACTTTGTCTGGACAGTAGCCAGTTTTTCGTTTATGGTCATATGGTTTATTGTTTTGGTATATTAATATAATTACACATAATTTTATTGTTTTACATACTTAACTTACACAAAGTCAAGCACTTGCGAGTGGTCAACGTTGTCTATTAATTTTTCTACAGCTTGCTTTTTTAGCTCAGAAACACGCACGTGAGCAGACGTTCCTCTTATGCCTAATTTGCCTGCTATATAATTAGCTGAATGCTTTTCACAGTCTAAGCCATAAGATAATCTTAATACCTCATACTCAATATCTGTTAAATGTTTTTTCATTAAACCTTTTAAATAAACATTAAGTATTTGTATGTTATATGGCTCTGATTTATCAGCTATTTGATACATCATGTTTTCTTCATCGTCATCAGTAACCTGCGCATCAATGCTTAAAAACATGCTATTGAAAAACATAGCAACCATTTTTTTGTCCTTAGGGTTTTTACGTATTTCATTTAGTTTATGCTCTGGTATACGTATACCTCCTCTAGCCATGTCTACACGTCGTCTAATATGTCCTTTTATTCGTTTTGCAAAGAATGACTTTAACGTTTTTTCAATGTCTTCTGAGTCAATTAGTTTTTCCCAGTCTAATTTATCTACAGCTTTTATTAAAGCTTCAGAACCTATCTGTATAAGATCATTTATACTTAATACACCCGATGCTTGTTGCGTTGTTGAGAATTTACGTGCTAAATTTTCTACAAGAGGTAAAAACTTAACAATAAGCTCATCTCTAGTATAATAGTCGTAAAACTTCTCAGAAGGCATAGACTTTTTAAGATCTTCTTTATATCTTATATAATTTTGTACATTATACTTTTTCATATTTTTCTATTTTATCGTATGCTTGTGACATTAGCTCGTTATTAGCGTAGTATATATTACCTATACTCGCCATCCATTCGTTAAATTCTTTGCTCATAATTGTTGATTTAAATAATCTTTTTCTTTTTTAAGATCTTCGTGCATATTTCTATGTATTGTTCTAGCTGAACAGTTTAGTAGTACTGCTATTCGACTTATTGTTATTTTCTTACCAAAATCGTTTAGATCAAGCATGCATTGATAAATTGCTTCATCATTTACACGCTTAGATCTACCGATTAATGTACCTACAATACTCATTTTCTGCTCAGGTGATAACCCGCTAAAGTCTTTAAATATAACTTTACGTTTTTTGTTCTTTGGTGGATTACCGCCGTTCTCAAACACGTCATCTATCATTGACTGTAGCCTCTTATCACTAATAAAGAAAGTAACAAAACCGTTTTCTTTATCAGCTATAAATTCATAAACATGTGTAGGTAACAAACCTTTATCTTGATTAAGAAAATACAAAACATAAAAATGCCACTTTAAAGATTTGTACGTAGTAATCTTAGCCTTGCTATTAAACAAGTGATAACATTCGTGCGTACCATCTTCATAGTATTTATAATGCTCGGTTTCTATAGTTGGCAGATCATTAACGGGATCTCTCCTGTATAAAACATGCCTATCTATTAACCATTTTATGTTTCTGTCTTGTGACATTAGCCTATTACTTATTTATTATTAGGGGCTGTTGTCACAGTCCCTTGAGGTTTTAAGGTACATATAATTATGCGGTTTTTTAAAAATTCATTATTATGAATTTGTTTTTTTAGGTTTTCTAGTTTTAGATTGCTGTTTAATTTTATCTCTAAGTCCATTGTAATTCGTCTTTATAAGATGGTCGTATAATTTTTTGCTCATTTTTATTTGCTACTTTAAATTTGTCTTGTTCATAATAATTCCAATAAGCTGATATGCTATCGCTTTCAACTTTATATTCATCTGGCATACACTGTGGAGGTTCTGTAAAACCAATATCAGGCATACCTACAGGAGCAAATGCTAAAGCATCTCTGCATTTTTCAATACTAAGATGATACTTACCGTATCGTTTAGTATATACTTTGCCGATGCCTAACATATGCTCGTATAGCCAATAGTAATTTGACTTACTTGATCTAGCCCAGATCGTAGACGGGTGGTTTAAATGAGCTTTTTTATAAGGTACATTGTCACCATTACCGTATACGTGATGAGCTGTACAAAGCATTTGCGCTGATTCTAAGATCATCTTAACTTTATGTTTGTCATAAAAGTATGTTGCAGCTTTGTATGGGTTTCTGTGCAGGTAAAATATGTTCATTCGTATAGTTTATCTAGTAATATTCCTACTACTTCGTCTGATATCATATTCTCGTGATATAATTTCCATATTAGTTTACTCATAATCCTGATTTTTGTAAAAAGTAATTATATACTTCTGGTATATGCTTTTTGTAATAAGGTTGTTCTGATGAAACCCACTTTTTTAATGCTGACTTAGAAAACCAAGGGTGTTGTATAACCTTTAGCTTCATATTGAATATAGGTTCTATCTCATCAATAAAATCTCCGACTGTCCAACCTTCGTATATGTGTTTATCTCTATTCATAGTTGCGTAATGTTTTAAAAAGCGGATGTCTGTAAGAACCTGCTTGTGTTCGTTGAAAATAAGTAAAGGTAGCACGCTGACCGATATAATCATGCACATTTTCTAGTATAGCTTTACGATCTGCAAAGTTGTAGCCTTTACCGATAGGACAGCCAAACTCATTGCCATCATCATCTTGCATAAAGAACTTGCCAATAAGACCTGTAAACTTACCTTTACCAGCTTCATAGCCGATAATA
>WLWG01000780.1_pt1 | contig 31888 bp, 22 predicted proteins | sample 6712871 | NCBI WGS metagenome assembly WLWG01 (sample SAMN12718693, study PRJNA515312) | sponge metagenome | isolation source: marine sponge | host: Mycale hentscheli | place: New Zealand: South Island, Marlborough, Capsize Point | collected 2003-05-01
CAGCCCCACGCAAGTCAGCCCCATACAACTTAGCCCCACGCAAGTCAGCCCCATGCAAGTCAGCCCCATGCAAATTTGCGCCCTGCAACTTAGCCTCATGCAAGTTAGCCTCATGCAAGTCAGCCCCATACAAGTCAGCCTCATGCAAGTAAGCCCCACGTAAGTCAGCCTCATACAAGTAAGCCCCCTGCAAATTTGCGCCCTGCAAGTTAGCTCTACGCAAATTTGCGCCCTGCAAGTCAGTCCCATACAAGTCAGCTCGATGCAAGTTAGCTCTACCCAAGTTAGCTTCTTGCAAGTCAGCCCCACGCAAGTCAGCCCCATACAAGTCAGCCCCACGCAAATTTGCGCCCTGCAAGTAAGCCTCATGCAAGTTAGCCTCTTGCAAGTCAGCGCCCTGCAAGTTAGCCTCTTGCAAGTCAGTCCCATACAAGTCAGCTCGATGCAAGTTAGCTTCTTCCAAGTCAGCGCCCTGCAAGTTAGTCGCATGCACGCGCTTTAGAAGCCTGCCGTCTAATGAAGTAATTTCAATGTTCGTGTCGGTCATTACTCGCTCCTTCCGCTAATTCGGTGCCGGTCTCGACGGCGGGCGGCGCGTTGTCCTCGACTACGTCCTCGTCGAATTGCTCGATGGCCTTCTGATCCTTGACGGCCTGGCGCAACGTCTGCATGACCTGGGCCATGCGGTCCTCGTCTGCCCGTTCAACCTCATTGCTATGCTCTAAGCCGATGGCACCCAGGATCGCGTAATACGGGTCCTCGCCCAGGTCTTTCTTGCGTTCCCTGCAGTAGTCCAAATAGGCGAAATAAGGGGCCTTGGCGTTGGGCGCTTTAGGCGGCGGCTCGGGGGGCGTATCCTGGCGTGGCTGGAGAGCCTGGATGGGCTGGTTGGGCTGGTTGGGCTGGTTGTTCTCGTCTGTCTGGCTCAATTCTTCGGGGGTGTAGACCGGCCCCACAAAAAGGTCGGGGCAGTGCCATTTAACCCCGTTGGACAAGGCTCGGGCGAACAGCATATTGAGCGGGAATTTCTGCATGTTCTGCGTCCCCGTCCGCCGGGCATCTTCGGCGGTGAACTCGCTGATACCCAGGCTTTCGCCGCGCTCGAAAAACTCGAGGGCGCATTTTTGCGCTGTGTGTTCGCGGATGCAGTAGGTGTATTTGCCGCTGCGCTTGAGAGTGGCGGCCATAAGATGGGCACCGATAGTCACGGTGCCTTTAATGATATGTATGCCCGTCATACTGGCCACAGGCGGTATGCCTATCTCAGCGCCGGCCATCACCTTGACGAGGGCCTGGGCCGCATTCCGGGCGTCGGAGAAAAAGCCGCTCTGGGCGAAGGTTTGTCCTATTTGCGACAGGCTCAGGTCTTGCTGTATCGCTGGTTCTCTGTTCATGGTGTCGTCCTCGTTGTAAGAGTGTTCGATTCGCCATTGTGCCGGTCTTCATATTCGGCAAAAAGATTCTGCGCTTCTATCTTCAACGCTTGCTTTTGCGCGATCGTCGGCGGATGCGCTTTTAATTCTGCTAGCGCGCCCTGGGGGTAATCGACGCCTCGATATTGTTGATGCATGATGATTTCTCCGCATGAGTGAGAAGGAATCGCTTGTTTCTCTTGACTGTATATAAATATACATTCACTGGAATGAAAAGTCAAGTAGAAGTTAACGTAGGTTTTATGTCTGAGGTATGTGTATACGTAGCCAGCTCTGCCCGCTCCTGTTCATTATTAGGCCAGTAGGGATTGTCGGGATCGCGCGGCCGTTTGAAGACAACGCCGAGATGCGCGAGTGCTTTGAGCTTCTTGACCGAATCCCCCTGTTTAGCGGTTTCTTCAAAGACGGTCTGGGCGTTTTCTTGTCGACGTTGGGCTAAGACCGTCCGCTGCGCGTCTATGCGCTCTTGTTTTTGAGCTTCTCTTATCGTGTCTAGAGCAACATGCAAATGTCCGGGACCGGGCGGATATTTAGCATTCTGACTTTTCTTATGTACGTTCAAGCACTGTCGGAGCAGCGTAACGCCGTCTTTGTTTTTTCCTAGCCAGTTCGCCGTCTCGTCGAGTGTGCTGACCCACACTTTAGCCATTTCTGCTATTTTGTCTGCCTCCTCCAGGCGGGGATAGAGCTTGCATAAGCCCGGATAGCCCAACAGGTTATGACGTATCAATGCTTTCATATCTTCGACAGAGGGCTTAGTTGGAGTAGTCATGTTCTTTATCCTCTCTTATTAGAAGTCTTCGCCTAAGGCTTCCTTTAAGGAGCCCGCAACAGACCATGCTTTTTTCTCTTTCTCTTCCTTTTCCTTTTTCTCTTGCTCCATTTCCAACCGTTGCCGTAACAGCCCCAGTACGGGCTGCCCCTTTCGGGTAGTACCCAACAGATCGGACGGGGCAGACCAGAATTTCTTGTCGTCACTTTTTGCCAGATAGTGGGCGATAGAAACCAGCTCCTGGGGGGGCACCTCCCGTTCGAACAAAAGCGATAAAACAGCCACCAGATCACGCTTGGGTTCAATGGCGTGCGGCAGCGCGTTAGTCCACGCGTTGAGCGCGTTCACGGCTTCTGTACGCTGCGCGTCGCTGAAGCGGGTGACTACGGCTTCCTGATAGGTCTGGGAGGCCCGATCGCCTTCGTCTGGAGCCGCAGGGACCGCAGGGGCCCGATCTGAGGGGGTATCTGAGGGGGTCATCGATTCAAATGCCCGCTCTAGCATTGATGCAAGTTGCTGCTCGGACTTCACGCCGCCTTTTTCAAGCAACGCACCCAGAACGGTAAGCAGGTTGTCTTTGGGAGGGACGTCCTTTTTCTTGGGCGGCCGTGGCTTCTCCGGTTCTAGTTCGTATGCAGTGCTGCGGCGGGGTCTATCGGGCGTAATGAGACCGGCGGCCGCCAGATCTTTTAATCCTCTGCTGACCTGAGATTTGTGCAGATTGCTGCACGTTGCTAAGGTTGATAGAGTAGGGGTGCATTGACCCGTTTTTTTGTTGTGGTGAATGCTTAGGGCCGTGTAGACAACCTTGGCGCAATTATTAAGATCGGGGTTCGATAGCACCTCGATCGGCATCTTTCCAAAGCGCATTTTGAGCGCCTCCTTTTGAGTAGTTTCATGGCCAGTGCACATGATCTCTACCCCAACAATACGCAATATGCCGTTGCAAGTCAACAACAAAATAGATCTATTTGCAATGCGCTACCATATATCTGCAATTAAGAAGATTTATTCGCAATGCTCTATTGCTTTTTAGCAAGACTATATAATAGGTACTAACAGAGTATTTAACAGAGTGTTTAACAGAGTATCTAACAGAGTTTTTAACAGCGTGCGCGCGAGAACAGCTCGCACGCAAACGGCCGATCGAATACAGAAAACTACTCTCCCTTTTTTACTTGACAAGCCATTGCAGGTATTGTATATTATATATATGGATTCGGAAGAAATAGCTGCTCTGCGCAAGCAACTCGGTTGGACTATGCGACAACTCGGTGAGTATGTCGGCGTCTCGACACAAGCGGTGGATCACTGGCTGAAGGGGCGCTGCTTACCCAGCAAATCCGCGACGAAATTGCTCAAGCAACTAGCAAATTCTAAGACGACGATGCGCATAGATCTACCGAACTTGAGTCACTTCGCCCTGGGCACGACGGATCAGCTCAGCTGCAGTTGCTGCGATCGGATACCGATCAACGATCGTTTTCTTCGGCACATGCTGATGTTAGATCGAATGAGAAGCGCCTGGGGTACGGCGCTGTGGGTGACGTCGGGGTATCGCTGCCCCCAACACAATAAAGCCGTCGGCGGGGCGGCTCAATCGCAGCACTTGAATTTTGCTACCGATGTCAAACCGAACCGGCCCGCTGATGTGCCCGACTTGGCTGACTTCGCACAAAACCTGGGCTTTCAAGGCATCGGTCTCTATCCCACGTTTCTTCATCTTGATTTGCGCGAACGGCCGGCTCAATGGGCAAAACGATAGTTCTAGCCTTCGGTGACTACGATACCGGCTACACCGACCAGGCCGGTCGGTGGCATGCCTTTAACCGGACGTGGCCCGAGACCTCCCACAGCGCCGAACATGCGCACACCCCTCGTGAGAGCGGTGTCAAATCCTGCGCCCATTGCGGCAGCCCGATGACGACCAAGACGGACGATCGCGCCTAACGTAATGTCCAAAGTTAAGACCAAAGTTAAGACCAAAGTTAAGACCAAAGGAGGGGACGAATTTACGTCCAGGCAACGGCGCTTTATCGAAGAATATCTCGTAGATCTAAACGCGACCCCAGCCGCACTGCGTGCCGGGTACTCGAAAAAAGGGGCGAGCGTCCAAGGCTGTCAGCTATTAGCTAATCCTAAGATAGCCGCCGCGCTCGATAAGGCTCGAGCCAAACTGTCCGATCGGACCGAAATTACGCAGGAAAGGATTGTCCGTGAATACGGCCGTATAGCCTTTGCCTGGATCACCGATTATAGCAGTTGGACCAACGAGGGAGTGGTCATAAAGAACTCAGACGAACTCTCCCCAGAGCTAAAAAGCGCCGTTGCCGAAGTGATCCATACGCAATCTAGGGACCGCAGCGGCGTCCGGCTCAAGATGCACGACAAGATGGGTGCGCTCGATTCCCTGGGCAAACACCTGGGTATGTTCACGGAGAAACGCGAAATCAAATTTAACCTAGATAATCTCACCGATGAACAACTGCTCGCCCTCTCTACTATCTCTATTAGCGACTGAGCCAGAGGCCTTCAAGGCGCAGGTCGATGCCGAGCTTGCTCGCCGCGGCCTGGCCGGGGGCGTTTCGTATCAGCGCTACGTCACCGATCCCGTCGGCTTCGGGGAAGAGGTGCTTTTAGAAACCTATACCGACGATGTGCAGGCCATGATGCGCTCGGTGCAGGAGCACCCCGTGACGGTGGCTATCTCGTCCAACGCCTGTGGGAAAACCCATGGGGCCGCCCGGGTCGCGCTGTGGTGGTATTTGGTGCATAAGGAGGCCCAGGTCTATACCGGGGCCGCCCCGCCCGAGGATAACCTCAAGCGGCTTCTGTGGGGCGAAATCGGAGGCCTCGTGACCCGTCGAGCGGATTTGATTGAGGGGCATGTGGTACAGAGCCTCCACGTCGAACGCAATCCGCAATCGTTTCTGACCGGCGTGACGATCCCTACCACGGGCGACGAACGGCAGCGCGAAGCTAAATTCTCGGGCAAGCACGCCCCGCATTTATTATTTATCTTTGATGAAGGCGATGCGATCCCCGACGAAGTGTACCGAGGGGCGGAGTCCTGCATGTCGGGCGGGGTGGCCCGTATGCTCGTATTATTCAATCCTCGACGCCCGGCCGGGGCTGTCTACCGCATGATTCGCGACGGGCGGGCAAATGTGGTACATCTAGAAGCATTTAAGCATCCAAATGTCCTGTCGGGCACCGAAAAAGTCGCGGGCGCTGTCACCCGCGAAGTTACCGGGCGCCGCATGAACGAGTGGACTACGCCGCTGGTCGTGGATGAAAAACTCGATGCTAGCTGTTTTGAGGTCCCGGACTTTATGGTCGGCTTTGTCGCCCACGCGCAGTCCGGAAAAGCCTACGCGCCCCTGAAGCCGGGCTGGCGCCGAGTGACGCATCCCGCGTTTTCGTACATGGTGCTGGGAAAGTATCCCGGCCAAACTTCGAATGCGTTGATTGCGCAGGAGTGGATGGACGCCGCCCGCAGCCGCTGGGACGTGTATGTAGCTACCCACGGGACAACCCCCCCGCCGGGGATACGCCCTACACTGGGGCTGGATGTCGCTGAATTCGGCGTCGATCAGAATGTGCTGTGCCAGCGATTTGGCGGCTGGGTGCCTGAACTGACCAAATGGCGCGGGGTAGACCCGCTGGTCACCGGCGATCGAGCCGCGGGGGCGTATCACGAGCTGGGTGCGTTGCGTGTCTGCGTAGATGCCACGGGGGTGGGGTCCGGGGCGTACGCCCAGTTGGTGAGAAAGGGCTGCACCGCCCATCGAGTGATGGTCGCCGCTCGGCCGACTAAAAAGGTCGAAGAAGGCGAGTTTGCGATGTTACGCGATCAGCTCTATTGGAGCGTGCGAGAATGGCTGCGTACAGATACCGGGTCTATGCTGCCACCGGACGAGGTGCTGCTGGAAGAATTGGCCGTGGTGACCTATGAACTAAAAAGGGGGAAACTGGTTGTTCAATCGAAAGAGGGTGCGCAGGGCATTAAAACGCTTCTTGGACGCTCTCCGGACCGTATGGATGGGCTCGCCTTGACCTTTTACCAGGACGGGGGCGCGTTTGATGGCTACGACCTCTCCTGAGCGTACCGTCCAGCGCGACGGCATATCCTACGCCGTTGGTCGTCGCGTGGGCGGCTTTGCGTGGCCGGGTGAGAAACCCGGCTTTCTCGTAGTCTTGGCCGAAGAGCTGATTCCGGAAGTCGGGCCGCCCTTCTGCTGGCACTATCACGTCATCGCCACGTTTGAGGAAACGGACAACGATCGACTCATTCGTCAAGCCCTGGATTTGAGCCGAGTGCATGGATTTAACGATTGGTACGGCCGAGAAGACGTAGACTATCAGGATTATTGGAATCGGCGGGTGCGACAGCACGGGCTGGCGCCGTTTTATGTGCGCTGGGCCCCGGGGGTGGAGCGACCCGATGCCGGCCATACGATATCGCTCGTGCGCTCGTTGACCGCCCCCGGACAAAAACGGCTGTGGGGCTTGGGGCACACCCAGCTAGCCGGATATCTAGGCCAGATCGGAGGCGATAAACCGCCCCCCTACGGTCAGGTTCCGGCCCTGGATGCACTGGGTGCCGCCGTGGGTCAATTAGAAAACAGCGACAACGCCGACGAGGAGTACACGACCCCTTTCTCTTCTGTGGGGACGGGACGTAACGCCGTGACGGGGTATTAACACGAACACTCTCTCTTTCGAAAGGATTTTCAATGACCCGTTTACTTATTCTCGCTAACGTGGTTTAACGTCCATGGCCCGCAGCGATCGATCCCTACGCGATCTGCAGCCGATGCAAAATATTGCGGAAAGTCTCGACGAGACCGAGCGCAAGCGCATCGGCGTGCAGGTCGTCGAGCAATACGAGTTGGATAAAGCCACGCGCTCTGAGTGGGAAAAAGACCAAGAGCGCGCCCGTGAACTCGGCGCTATGGTTGCTCAAGAGAGAACGGAGCCGTGGGCCAACGCGTCGAATGCGCTCTTGCCGACCCTGGCCGTGGCGTCGCTGCAGTTTCAAGCCCGGGCGCTCAAGGCGTTTATTAAAAACCGCACCGTGGCCTACGGGAAAGTGATTGGCCCCGAAACGGATGAAAAGCAGGTATTAGCGGATGAGGCGGGGCGCAGGCTATCGGATCAATGTTTCGACGAGATCCCCGGGTGGGAAGAGTATACCGACGATTTGCTGTTGGCGCTGCCGGTCAACGGCTGTGCGTTTCGCAAAACCCTTTACGATCCCCGGCGCGGCGTAGTCGAGCAGCCCTTTGTCGCGCCTGAAAATTTGGTGATGGACTATAAAGCGCGGTTCCACGACGCGCCCAGGCTTTCTCACCTGATGGGGTTTTACCCGCACGAGATTGAAGCGCGCCAACGCTCCGGCGCGTGGCTGAGTGGCCTCGATTTCGAGATCGATCAGACCACGCAGTCCACCAACATCGCTCTAGACCAATCTCAGAATCGCTCGCCTGATCCCGATGCGTTCAGACCTTTTATCGAGCAGCACCGGTGGCTCGATCTAGACAACGACGATTACCGCGAGCCGTATGTCGTCACGGTGCATCAGTCGTCCCGGCAAGTTGTGCGCCTGACAGCCCGCTGGGACACGAACCAGGTCAAATACGACGATCGGGGTCGGGTCCTGTGGATCGATCCCTTAAATTACTTTACACGCTATTTATTTCTCCCCTCGCTCGACGGGGGCTCGTACGGCATGGGGTTTGGCAAATTGCTGGGCACCAGCAACGACATTATCAACTCTATATTGAATCAAATGGTGGACGCCGGGACCCTGCAGAATGTCGGCGGCGGATTTATGCGCGGCGGTGTTCGTGTGGGCCGTGAGTCGGGCGGTCCGTCCCGGATTCGTATGGGGGAATTTACGCCCGTCGACGGGGTGGGCGACGACGTGCGCAAAGCCATTCTGCCGCATCCGAACCGGGGCCCCTCGCCGGTGCTGTTTCAGCTGTTGGGCGTGATGTTGGATCAGGCCGATAAACTGTCTATGTCCACGGACGCACTGACCGGCGGGGCGCCCCCATCCGGTACGCCGGCCGCTACTACGCTGACGCTGGTGGAACAGGGGTTGCAGGTCTATACCGCGGCGTTTCGTCGGATTTTCCGGGCGTTTAAATCCGACCTGGAAAAAATCGTTCGCTGCAATGTGCTGTATAAACAAGACAACTTTTGGCAGCACGTAGTAGCGGCCGACACAGACCAGGACGGGCAACTCGATATCGTCCCCGTAGCCGATCCCAACGAAGTGACCGACATGCAGCGCGTAGCGCGTGCGCGCGCCGGCTTGGAGGTAGCGGGCAACGGCGGCGACGACCGCGAATTGTTTCGGCGCTATCTGCGCGCTATCGGGGACGAGGGCGCCGATCAAATATTCCCGCCCGATCAAGACGAAGACGCCGTTGAGGCGCAAATGGCCGCGCAGCAGGCGCAAATGGCGCTGGAGGATCGCAAATTGAAAATCGACGAAGGGAAGTTGGCTCTGGAGCAGCAAGAGCTGGCCGTCCAACAGCAACGGATGGATCTAGAGATGCAAAAACTGGAAGCCGATATCGAGTTGACCAAAGCCCAGGCGATCAAAGCCGTGGCCGACGCCGAGGCCACTGAACTGGGTCCCCAACTCGATCAGTATCGGGCGATGGTAGAAGGATTAACCGAACAACTAGAGGGCGTCAATAACAACACGGAGGGGGAACCTGATACGAATGGGCGCCGGATTTAGTGTGCAAGATCGAGCGGATTGGAAGAATTTGCCGGTAACCCAAGCGTACCTGCAGGTGTTGCAGGACCTGCTGCACGAATTGGAGCAGCAGCTGATTCAGGGCGAGACCTTGAATCACAGCTCCGCGGAGGAAACGCTGGCTCTGACGGCGCGGCTAGTGGGTAGAGCAGACGGCTTATCCTCGGCCATAGAGTTGATTTTGTCGGGTTCTGTTGAAGAGGACTAGAACCTGTATTTGACAAAGGTGTAACCACCAAGAAACGGAGGTCCGATGCGACCTGCAGGATATAGAGTCATGGTTCGGCCCGATGAGGTCGAGGAACAAACGGGGGGCGGTATTTTCATTCCGTCGGATCATAGGGAGAAAGAGCAACAGGCCATCACGTCGGGCAAGTTGGTTGCCGTGGGCGAATTTGCATGGGCCGATTCACCCGGCCCATGGGCTGTACCCGGCGATCGAGTGCTGTTTAAAAAATTCGCCGGGCACGTACTGACTAAAGACGACGTCGTTTATCGCATTATAAACGATGAAGATATCGTGGGTGTAGAATGAGCGGCCTGGAAGAGGTAGCCCCGGAACCCGCTGTCGAAGAGCCGGCCCCGGAACCCGCTGTCGAAGAGCCGGCCCCGGAACCCACCGTCGAAGCGCTTGCGCGCCAGGTAGGATGGCGCGCGCCGGAGGAACTAAGAAATCCGCCGGCGAATCCCAAAAGCGCCAGCGAATGGCTGTTAGAGCGCGGCAACGTGGTCGAAGACCTGAAGCACAAGTTAGACAAACAGAACGATAAATTAGACGAGGCCATCCATAATACCGAGCAAGCTAAGTTACATTTTGAGCGGCTTGAAAAAACGCGTACCGACCGGGTGCGCGCCGAGTTTGAAACTCGTCGCCGGGAAGCCATCGAAGCGTCCGATTACGATGAAGTAAAGCAGATTGAAAGAGAGCGCGATGAGACACTCGCCGAGCAAGGACCCGCCCCCTCTGCTGACAATGAAGTGGACGCCTGGAAAAAAGAGAATCCCTGGTATAGCAAAAATGCAGAGCTGACCGATATGGTCGATATGATGGCCGACGGGCTGATGGCCAGGGATGTGCCCGTACAAGAAGCGCTGAAAACGATCTCGGATCGTATGGCCCCGTACGTAAAAGAATTAAACACACCCCCCGAAAACGAGGTAGAGGAGCCCCCCATGGACAACCCCGACACACCCCCGCGGGATGAACAGGGTCGATTTCAGGCCCAACCGCCCGCTGTTGAGGCGGGATCGCCGGCGGCGGCTTCTCCGGCCCCGGGACAACCCTATACCGCCCAACATCTTACCGCCGAAGAGCGGCGATACGGCGAAGCCTTCATCCGCAGCGGCGCGATAGAGAGCCTGGATGAATACGCCGCACAGCTCGCTGAAATGGAAGGCCTCGCATGAACGAGAACGAGGAGACACCGCGGAAAGCGGCCAAGAAGAAACAGCGTCGGCGACGCACGTCGATTACGACTAAACAGCGCCTCGATGTAGGCGGTTTGCCAGGAAATGGCACGGAGTTTGTATACGCCTGGGCGCATACCAACGATGCGTCGATGATGCAGGATATGTACGATAACGATTATGAATTCGTCGAATCCAAAGAGGTGCCCGATGCGTTGGGTGTCGATTTGCCGATTCAACAAACCACCAACAAAGGCCGCACATCCCAGGTCGAACGGCAGGTGGGTCAGGCCCGCGAACCCAATACGGTCGCGGTGTTGATGCGCAAGCCGAAAGAATATTACGACGCCGATTACCAAGAGGAGCAGCAAGAAGTCCTCAGCCGCGAGGAACAATTGCAGCACCGCGGCGGCGATACCGATATAGGGGGTGCGGCCGACCTACACGAACCTGGTCTCTTGCGCGAATACGGCTCGGTCAAAGTGGAGCGCCGCGCAAAAAAATGACCAGTAATCAGGAGTAAAATTACAATGGCAAATACCGATAAGCCTTTAGGGTTTAAGCCCGTTCGCTACCGCGACGGCCGCCCGTATATGGGCCAAGCGAATACCTATTTTATCGGCGCCGGCAATACCGATCCGATCGCCGTGGGTGATTTGGTCAAACTGGGCGGCAATTCCAACCCGGGCGATAGCCTGGCTGAATACGCCGGTGCAGTACGGGTGGGCGCCGTCACCGATCGGCCGATCGGTGTCGTGACGGGCATTGCGTTTGATCCCAACGATCTGAGCATGTCGACCTATCGACCCGCATCGGTCGCACGCTATCTGCGCGTGGCCGATAGCCCCGATCTCCTGTTGGAGGCCCAGGGCGATACGGCCCCGACGGGCGCCCAGCTGGGGTTGAACGTGTCGCCGACCCTTGGTGTGCCCAACGCCGTCTCGGGTACCAGCACTATGGAAGTCGACATCAGTAGCGCCGCGACTACCGATTCCTTGATGCTGTATTTGACCGGATTGGTTCCCAGGGCCGATAACAGCCTCGCCGCCAACGCCCAGGTTTTGGTTGGGTTCAATGTTCACCAGTTTAAAGAGGGCCAAACCGGCGTCTAGGAGATAACCCATGTTAACTCAAGGATCACTAGCTAAATTCTTGTGGCCCGGCGTGAATAAGGCGTTCGGGTTGATGTATAATGAGTATGCCCCCGAATGGACGGAAATCTTCGAGCGTCAGTCCTCCAGCATGGCCTTCGAACAGGACGTGTTGGTGACCACCACCGGGCTGCCGGTCAAGAAAACCGAAGGCCAGGGCATCACCTACGATGATTTCTCGCAAGCCTTCACCAAGACCTACACGCATGTGGTGTGGGCGCTGGGCGTAATTGCCTCGAGAGAAGCCATCGACGATGCGATGAATACCAACGGCCTGGGTCGAGTCTCTTCTCGGATTGCGCAGTCGTTGGCTATGTCGGATCGACAAGGCCTGGAGCAGAACGCGGCCAATGTGCTCAATCGCGCGTTCAACTCGGCTTACAAAGGCGCCGACGGCGTAGAGCTGTGCTCAGAGACCCATCTGGCTAAGTCGGGTCCCAACTGGTCGAACGAATCCTCGGCGCATATGCCCCTGTCTGAGGGCGCCCTGGAGGATGCCTGCATAGCGATCCACGGCTACACCAACGATCGCGGTCTGCAGATGGCCATTATGCCCAATAAGTTGATCATCACGCGGCAGAATCAATTTGTCGCCGAACGCATTCTGGCCTCTATGTTGCAGAATGATACGGCCAACAACGCCATCAACGCGCTCCGCAGCATGAGCGCGGTGCCCGAAGGGTACTGCATCAATCATTATATGAATGCGTCGGATTCGCATTGGTTTGTCAAAACCAACGCCCCCGACGGATTTAAGATGATGGAACGCGATGGGGTCCAAGTAGGCACCGACAACGACTTTGACACCGAGAACGCTCGGTTTAAAATCCGTCGTCGGTACGATGTGGGCTGGTCCGATCCCCGTTGCGTATTCGGGGTCCGCGGCTCGGCTTAGTAGTAGAACACCCTGGGGGAGGAGTGGGGAGGCTCCTCCCCTGGGTTTCTCTCATTGAAGCGCCAATGTGATTGGCGCGGTCCAGGATGGACCGCGCTTCATAGGAGATAGTAGACATGCCGATAGCCCCCACTCGATTTCCCCGCGGATTGACCAACGCCCGGCCTAAATCCGCGCTGCAGCGATTTGGGCTGCCCGATCCCTCCCAGTGGCATGTGTGGTTTGACGATTTTGATGGGTTTACCGAAGCGGATTGGGAAATTGTAGACGAGGGAGGGGGCGGTACCGCTACGGTCCGGTTGATAGATGCAGACGGGGGGGTGCTCCAGGCGGCTACGGCGTCAAGCACGAACGCGGCGGCTTATGTGCAGTGGACCGGTAGGCATACGGCCGTGTCTCCAGCCTCGCCGGTTATTGAATCGTTTACGTTTGAACCGGGTAAACAAACGGTTTTCAAAACCCGGCTCAGGATAAGCCGTCCCTTCGACGCTGGCTGGGTTATGGGCTTACAGATTGAGGATCAGGCGCCCCTTCAATCTACCAACAGCGTCGTATTTACCAACCTTGGGACTACCGTTATTTTCGTAGTACAAAAAACCATTGCGGGTAACACCACTACCGATTCCTTCAACAATGTGGGTACGATTGCTGAGTTTACCTTCGTTGAATTGGCGTATCATTACGACGGGTTTGAGAAAATCAACCTATTTTTTAACGATAGGTTTGTAGGAGATACCCCCACAATTAATTTGCCCCCCTCTACACAGCCGTTGACCATCAGTTTCGGAATTCAGCACAAAAGCACCCTTCTCAGCAACGCGATCTATGTTGATTATATCCTCGTAGCTAAGGAGCGTTAAGCGCCCCAGGTTTCTCTCATTGAAGCGCCAATCATTGGCGCGGTCCATCCCGGACCGCGCTTCATAGGAGATAGTAGACATGCCGAAAACCCCTTCTCGATTTCCCAGCGGTTTGACCAACGCCGGCCCTGAATCCGCCTTGCAGCGTTTTGGCTTGCCCGATCCCTCTTCGTGGCACCAGTGGTTTGATGATTTTGATCGATACGTCGCCGCCGATTGGGTGGTTACCGGCACGAGTAGCAGCGAGGCGCTCGAAGACGAAGACGGCGGTATCCTCAAGCTGAATACCGCCGTCGATCTCAATGCCAGCTCCTATTTGCAGTGGTCCGGCGGAACGGGCACCAATGTAACGGAATCGTTTACCTTTGAAACAGGTAAACAGTTTGTGTTCAAGAGCCGTTTCAAAGTGTTGAACCTGGTCAATTCGTCCTTTGTCATGGGCATGCAAGTGACCGACACCACCCCGCTGGCGGCAAGCACGGGCGTCGCGTTTACCAATGACAATGCGAACGTCACCTTCGTCGTTCAAAATGGAGGCAATACCACCACCCTGAACAATGTAGCGACCCTGGTCAATAATACGTACGTCGAGTTGGCCTATTACTACAACGGTACAAATAATATCGCCGTGTTTGTCAACGACGTAGCCGTCATAGACGCCCCTACGACCAATCTGCCCACCTCCGAAGTTACCTTAAGCTTCGGCATCCGCAACGATACGGCGGCTACCGTCCGGTCGATGTCGATCGATTACATCCTGGCGGCCAAGGAGCGATAAATGCGGCCTTATCATAAGATTATAACCCCCGCCGTGGCCGATGCCGATGGAATTTGCGAAGCTCAGACGCCCACCGGGGCGGGTCCTCTAACGATCAACGGCGATTTGGCCGAGGGCGGCGTGGCTACGCTGGATATTCCTCGTCATGTGTCGATCACGGCGGCGATCAACCAAACAGCGCGCACCTTTGTGGTGGACGGCACGAATCGGTTCGGTGATTTTTTAAGTGAAAGCCTAACGGGCCCGAATGCCGGGGCCGTCATCAGCACGAAAAACTTTAAAACCGTTACCCGCATATCCATCGACGCCGCCGCGGCGATGGGGGCCGACATTACCGTGGGCACCAGTGACAGTTTCGATATGCAGCCCTATATATCCGATCACTACGGGATGCGCATAGCCTTTTCTGTTATTGGCGCAACGGACGGGTCGTACACGTGGGCGCGTGAGTTTACGCTCGAAGACATTTTGGCCGAAGGGTCGGCCGACGGAGACTCGTTGTCGTGGCTGAAAGACATGGATCGAACCGATGATTACGCCGAGACGCACGACGGCCCATTGATCGCTACGCGCATTGCGGTGAGTAGTTTTGTATCCGGCAGCGTCGGCTTCCACGTGCTGGAGTCGATGGAGCATATATAGTCCATGGCTAAAACACCGACTCGATTTCCAGAGGGGGTAACCAATGCGGCGCCGCTGTCTGCATTGGAGCAGTTTGGGCTGCCCGATCCGTCCCAGTGGCACGTGTGGTTCAATGACTTTGATCAATACAACGCCTCCGATTGGACCATTACCCAAGTAGGCACCGGCACGGAAACACTGCTGGATGAAGACGGCGGTGTGCTGCAGATAGTCCCTGGGGCGGTAAACCAGAACAGTACGTATCTACAGTGGTCGGGCGACGGTTCTTCAACGACCGAGACGTGGTTATCGGAGGTGGGCAAGCGGCTCTATTTTAAGGCGCGTTTTAAAGTCTTGACGACTGCAAATCTGATCTGGTATTTTGGCTTAGTCAATACCGATACGGACCCGGTAACATTTACAAGCGGCATTGTATTTAGGAGCATCCCTCAGGTGGACGAGGGGGCTGTTTTTTTGATTGTGGGTGACACCGCAGCCGGGACCGTATCCCGTCCAACGGGTCGATTGACGGACGATACGTATATCGACCTGGCCTTCGCGTACGACGGGGGGCAATTCATCAAAGCGTACGTGAACGATAAGGTTATGGATGCCGTCACGATCGAGCATTTACCGATTGACACCGAACTGTCCCTGAGTTTTGGGGTACGTAATGATTCGGCCACCGCCAAGTCCCTGTCGATCGATTACATCCTAGTAGCCGAGGAACGCTTCCCCAATGCAGAAACGTTAACTCGATGACCGAACACGTCTACATCCCGGGCGATCCCTGGGCCATTTGCCCGCGCTGCGGGGACAAGCGTCGGCAATCCGTCATGCGCAACGAGTGGACCGGGCAGCGGGTATGCCCCCGGTGCTGGGAGATCAAACACCCCCAGTTGACCGGCCCGCGCTATCTGCGCGAGGATATGGCGGTGCCCGACGCGCGCCCGCGACCCGCTGATGTGGAGCTGAATACGCCCCTGGAGACGACCTTGGCCGCCCCCGCATCGGCGGGGGCCTTGTCGGTGCAGGTCGCTGACACGGGGGCTATGGAAACGGGATGGGTATTGGGTGTCACCACGGACCAAGGCGGCAGCGCCGACGGCCGAGGAGGCACCTACGACTGGACGACGATTGTCGGTCTGGGGACAGACAACGTCGTCCAGTTCACTCAACCGTTGTTAGGCTCGGCCCAAATGGGCTGGACGGTATTTTACCTGCCCACGCTGAATCGGCAAACCTGGGAAGATCTATAATGGCCCTATCCGGCAGCTACGAATTTACCCTGAACCGCAACGAGCTGATCTATTCAGCGCTGCGGGTCTTATCGGCGTTAGAAGAGGGGGAGACACCCACCGCCGCGCAGATTGAAGACGCGGCGCAGGCCCTCAACCTCATGATTCTGTCGTGGCAGAACGACGAGATTGGTCTCTGGCTGGAGCAACGCGCCACGCTCTTTTTGGTTAAAGGCCAGCAAGAATACAAATTAGGTCCATCCGGAGACCACGCCACATTGACCCCGATCCGGACGGCGTTGGCCACGCCTGCGTCCCGTGGGACGACTGCCATCACTGTAACGGCTGGTTCACCGTTACGAGAAGCCGACCAGATCGGGGTCTATCTATCCAGTGGTTCGTTGCAATGGACCACCATCAACGGCGCGCCCGTGGATAATGTAGTACAGCTAGCCGAGCCGTTGCGTGAGGCGGCGCTGTTGGACGCGCCCGTCTACGCCTATACGGCCAAGATTCAACGACCGCTGGAAATATTCGAAGCGCGGCTGCGCTACGAAGATGGCAACGAGCACCCCATTTTCATGGACTCGCGGCAAGATTATGTGAACCTGACGATCAAGTCCGAGACCGGCGAGCCGGTACAAGGGTATTACGACCCGCAGCTGACCAACGGTCTGTTTTACTCCTGGCCTACCGCCGACGACGAACGCGAGCCAATTGTGTTTTCGATGAAAGCTCGCTTTCAGGATTTCGACACGGCGACCGACAACGCCCAATTCCCCGATCAGTGGCTCAACGCCCTGCGCTGGAAATTGGCCGAGGAATTGATTGCCGAGTACGATGTGCCCGCCGATCGCAAGCAATTTATTGTGGCTAAAGCGCAAATGGAATACGACAAAGCCAAGCGCTTCGATGTGGAGTTTACCGGGCTGCGCTTCGAACCCGACCTAAAAGGGTATTACCGACGATAATGCGCCTACCACTGATAGGATCGAACACGGAAGGTATTTCCCCCGACGCGGATCCGCAGGAGTCGGTCAATATGTACCTGGAGCCGTCGGGGCGCGGCGGTCGCCCGGCGTTGGTACGCTTCCCCGGCCTTGAGCGAAAAGCTACGATCCCCGAACTCTTTGCTACGTTGGAGGACGACTGGCGAGCCGCCAAGGGCTTTTTCAACGGCTACGAAGCCCCGGAAGGCGTGACCTTTACCATGACGTCCTCCCATCCCACCGGCCAGGTCGGGATGCAGACGGTGACGGGCGTGATGGAGGGCTTGTCGGCTGATCCGGACCACGAGTTGTATTACGGCCGCTACGTCCTGGGCATGTACAGTTTTGGCGATGAATACTTTTCGTCGAATGTGGATGGGAAAAGACAGTATTACGAGATAACGCCTGAACAACAAGCCAGCGGCCGGTTTACGCTAACGCCGCGCTTATTCCCCGGCGTTAAAATCGTACGCCTCGAACGCAAAGTGGGTACGTACCCCATTATCCGGGCGACCACCACCCCCGATAATGTGTTTAACACCGCAACGTTTGTCATGGCGGGTCGCACCGGCGTGCACGTAATCAAGGGCCTGGCCCAGATTATAGCGGCCATCCAGTATTGGGTGGAAGCCACCACTGGGTCTGTGACCTACAACGAAGTCGTCTACACCAACGGTCAGTCGTTTCTCGGCGTAAGCGGGGTCGATGATTACGATTCGACGGGCGATGCCATTATTAGACGTCCGTTTGAATTCTACGACCTGACCTGGGTCCGTGGCTCCGATCCATCGGCTCGAGACAATCTCTATCGAGTCTTGCGCGGCAACTACGACGAGGCCGCCGACGAAACCACCCTAATCATTCGCGATCCGCAGCCCGATGTGGCCACCGGCGGTAACATTGTGACCGTGTTGCCGGTGGGGGAAGCCTATCAGAATCGAGGTTCGGCGCGCTCGTATTCTATCGCGCGGGCCGCGGCAGGCGCGTTGTTCAATCTGTGGGGCTACCGGGCGGCCACCTACGACGCCGATGCCTTGATGTTGATTGCCGCTTGCTGTCAAAACGATGTGCTTGTCGCTGAGCAGGTCATTGAGACGATGGAGAAGAAGGCGTATCCCCTTGTTGACGAGGGATCGACCTGGGCGCAGATCGCCGGCGATTCGATCAATGGCGGCTGGGGTACCGACAAAGAGTGTGTGTATTCGTTGGCCACCTGGCGTGGGGTCCTGTACGCGGGCCTGGGGGATGAGCCGGGAAATAACGAAGTCTGGTCGTGGGATAAGGGGGTATGGACCCAGATCGGCGGCGACGGTCTCAACGACGGCTGGACAGCGGGGACTACCCGCCAGGGCGTCAAGACCATGGCCGTGTACCGGGAGGAGCTGTATGTAGGACTTGGAGCCACTGGTACCGCAGCGACCGGCGACGGGGCCGCGGTATGGAAATGGGATGGGGTGGTTTGGACCAATATAGCCAACAGTGAGACGTGGGGGGTGGGTAGACCTCGATGCACCGTACTGGCAGCGCACAACGATAAGCTGTATGCTGGGCTACCGGTCCAGGATGATGTCGAGATATGGGAATACGACGGGGCTGCTTGGACCATAATAGCCGGCAATGGCCGCAATGAGAGTTGGGCTATGCCCGACTTTTCGGATGTGCTGAGTCTGTATTCGCACCACGGGCAGTTGTATGCCGGTATGGGTCCTGAGTTGGGCGATGCCGAGGTGTGGCGCTACGACAATACGCGCTGGCGGCAGGCCTCGGGGGTGGTTAGTTCCACGGCGAATGAAGTTAGCTCGTTTGCTACGTATCAAAACAATCTATATGTAGGTTTTTCGGGCGGCACCAATACGGCCGTGTGGCGCTACGACGCCGAAGAAAACGAATGGACGTCTGTGCGGGAGTTTGAGACGCCGATTCAATATGTGACGGGCCTCCACGTCTTTGAGGGCAAGCTGTACGTGGGCACGGGCGCGACGGCGACAGGCAGTACGCAGATCTGGTCGTTTGACGGCGATTATTGGATGCAGATCGCCGGCGACGGCGGAGACGGTACGTGGTCGAATACGGCGGATCGGGTGTGGGCCACGATCGTGCACGATGAAAAGTTCATGATCGGGTTGGGGTCGGATATACAAGGGGCCGGAGGAACCGCGGGTCAGGCGGATTTATGGCGCCAGACGTTGCTGGGTCCCAATGCGCACGATACCGCCAATTTTGCCTTCTCCTGTTTTGTGCACGGCTACAATGGTTCGCGCAGCCGGGGACCCGATCGGGTAGTCAACGGTAATTTTGAGGAGGGGAGTGCTTGGACGTATGGCGAGGGGTGGAGTTGGAACCGGGCCAACAACACGGCACAAAAAAGCGACACCACGAGTATTCTATCTCAGCTTTTCCAAACCATTGAAGATGGGCTGACCCAAGGCGACCGATACGTGGTCTCGGGGGTGGTGAGCAATTGGAGCAACTCGGACCCCGGACAAGCGCTTACGCCTTTTGTGGGCGGCTTCAATGGTCAGCCGGTATCCGCCAACGGGCCGTTTGAGCAGATCGTTACGGCCGGCGCTACAGACGTGTTCTCTATTTTTGCTACCCCTGCCTCCGAATTCGAAATAACAGATATCGTCCTGCGCGCGTTAGGCGAAGAAGAGGTGCGTGACGGTGATTTTTCGATGGCTGAGTGGGAGTATGGCGCCGGCTGGTCTCAGAATACGGGCGTCAGCACCCAGGCGAGCAACGCGCAAAAAAGAGTCTCAACCGCAGCGGGCAACCTGCGGCAAGGGCTCGTCTTGGAGGAGGGCGAGAGCTATTGGACGTCGGGCACAATCAGCAATTTCGTTGGTACCGGCGAGACGGTTACGCCCTCGGTGGGGGGGCAGGCTGGCACGGCGATATCGGCCGACGGCCCGTTTGAGCAAGAGATTACCGCCGGCGCTGAGAATCGGGTTCAATCGGTAGCCACGGCCGGGTCCGCGTTCGAGTTGAGTAATGTCAGCGTGCGACAAAACGACGTGGACGACGTGGTCAACGGCGATTTCTCGGCCGTTGATCCGTGGGTGTATGGGACGGGTTGGACGTACAATGCGGTCAATGAGACCGCCCAAAAAAGCCCGTCGAGCCTGGCTGGCCTTTTGTCGCAACCGCTGGTTTTGACGGCGGGGGTGGCCTATCTGGTCACCGGTACGCTCAGCAACCTGGTTGGCACCGCCGCCGCGGTTACGCCCCTGCTCGGTACCACGGCGGGCACCGCCATCTCCGCCAACGGCCCGTTCTCGCAAACGATTACGGCTGGTACAGGGGACAGCATTATATTTGCAGCCACGGCGGCCTCGGCGTTTGAACTAAAGGATGTCGTTGTGCAGCTCGAAGGGACGGAGCAGATCGTCGACGGCGATTTTACGAGCGATGATCCCTGGATGTATGGCACAGGCTGGACGTACAATAACGCGAACGACACGGCGCAAAAAAGCGTCGCGGTCAGCTCCGGCAATTTGACGCAAGACATTGAGTTGGAAGAGGGCCAAGACTATTGGATATCGGGTACCGTAAGCGCCTGGGTGGGTACCAACCAGAGCGTTACTCCGAATGTAGGCGGTACGGCAGGCACCGCGATTACCGCCAACGGCTCGTTTGAACAAATCATTACGGCGGGTGCCGAGAACGAGGTTTGGTTTGATCCCACGGACGACGCCGCCTTTGAGCTGACCAATGTGGTGGTGCGCAACAGAGGCGCCGAACAAACCGTCAACGGCGATTTCTCGGCGGTTGATCCCTGGAGCTATGGCGTAGGGTGGGCGCATAATACGATTAATGAGACGGCGCAAAAAAGCGTTTCGAATACCGCCGGTGATCTGACTCAAGACTTTGCCTTGGTAGACGGCCAGAGCTATGTAATTACAGGTACGGTGAGTAACTGGACAGGGACGAACCAGACCGTTACACCCCACATAGGCGGTAGGGCCGGCACCGCTATTGCCGTCAACGGCGCGTTCTCGCAAGAGATCGTCGCCCAGGCGCAGAATCAAATTCGATTTACGGCCACAGCCGGCGCTGCGTTCGAACTAAAGAATATCGCGGTGCGGCTCCGCGGTGCTGAACAAGCGATCAACGGGGGCTTTACCGTCGATGATCCCTGGATCTACGGCACCGGTTGGACCTACAATGCGACCAACGACACGGCCCAAAAAAGCATTGCGGCCAGTTCCGGCGCCTTGGTCCAAGATATTGTCTTGGTGGAAGACGATAGCTATGTCATCACCGGCACGCTTAGCAACTGGGTGGGTGCCGGCCAAACCGTTACGCCCTCTGTCGGAGGCGCCAACGGCAGCCCAATCTCTGTCAACGGCGGGTTCTCGCAAGAGATTACCGCGGGCGCCCAAAATGAGTTTCGGTTTACCCCCACCGACGACGCCGCCTTTGAGCTGACCAATGTGGTCATCCGTAAAAGAGGACCCGAACAAGTAGTCGATGGCAGCTTTTCTGCCCCGGATCCCTGGGTCTATGGTACCGGTTGGAGTTGGAATGAGGCCAATCAGACGGCCCAAAAACAGGCGGCCGCCAGCTCGGGTGACCTGACGCAAACGATTGTTTTAGCCGAAGATAGCTCCTATGTGATTAGCGGCACCCTAAGTAATTGGGTGGGTACCGGCCAGACGGTTACGCCCCATGTGGGCGGCGAGGCGGGTACCGCCATCACGGCCGCTGGCTCCTTCTCGCAAGAGATTACCGCCGGTGACCAGAATCAAATTCACTTTGATCCCAGCGACGACGCCGCCTTCCAACTGACCGATGTGGTCGTGCGTCTCAAGGGCGCCGAACGAACCGTCAACGGCGCTTTCACTATTGACGACCCCTGGGTTTATGGACTGGGCTGGAGCTATAATGCAACCAACAGCACAGCTCAGAAAAGCATTTCGAATGCGGCCGGCGATCTGACGCAAGATTTTACGCTCGAGGAAGATAAGGCGTATGAAATCACGGGCACGATCAGCAATCTCAGTGGTACCAATGCGTCCGTCACGCCCCACATAGGCGGGGAGGCGGGCACGGGTATCACCGCCAACGGCGCGTTTGAGCAAACGATTACGGCCGGGGCCGAGAACCAAATCAAATTTACAGCCACCCCCGGCGCCATCCTTGAACTAAAGGGTATCGTGGTCAGGCTCCGAGGGGCTGAACAAATAGTCAACGGCGATTTTACCATGGACGATCCGTGGATCTATGGTACGGGCTGGGGCTATAATACCACGAACAAGACGGCCCAAAAAAGCACGGCGGCCAGCGCCGGCACGCTGACTCAAGCCGTTACCCTAGAGAATGGGGCGAATTATCTATTCTCCGGCGTTATTACCAACTGGTCCGGTACTGGGCAGAACGTTACGCCCACCGTGGGGGGTGCCACGGGTACGGCCGTATCGGCCAACGGCGCGTTTGAACAAATCATTGCAGCCGGGACCAGCGACGAGTTTGGCTTTAATGCCACGGCGACCGCCGCCTTTGAACTAGACAATGTCACAATTCGAAAGGTAGAAGCCGACCTGGTTGAAAACGGCGGCTTTACCATCGACGATCCGTGGAACTACGGCACGGGGTGGAGTGGTAATGCGACCAATAACACGGCGCAAAAAATCGTCTCGACGTCTAACGGTGTACTGACGCAAGACTTTGCCGACGGCGTATTGGTAGAAAACAGCTACTATTTCCTAACCGGCACGATCAGCAACTGGGGCGGCGCTGGGAATGTACTGCCCTATGTCGGCGGCGAAATCGGCACATCGATCTCTGCCAACGGATCGTTTGAGCAAGTAATTCAATGCGGGAGTCAGGATCAGATCCGCTTTATCGCCTCGACCAACTCCGCCTTTGAGCTAACCAATGTGGGTTTGGCGCTGCGTGGACCGGCCCGTACGGAGGAGAGCGATTTCTCCACGGCGCCGACCTGGAACTACGGTCCGGGTTGGTCTCGGAATTCAAGCAACAGCGCGGCGAAAAAAATTGTTTCAACCACGGCGGGCGATCTGACGCAAAACGCGGCTCTGGTAGATGGCCGCGACTACATACTCACCGGCTTCATAGGGGGATTGACCGCAGGGTCGGTCACGCCGCACGTGGGGGGCACAGCCGGCACGGCCCTTTCCGCCAACGGCGCGTTTCAACAAACCATTCGTGCGGGGGCTGTCGATCAGGTGCGCTTCACAGCCACGGCGGCCGCTGATTTTGAAATGAACTCTATCGTCCTGCGCTCGGCATCGGATGAGCTGGTGCAGGACCGCGACTTTTCGGGCACTTGGGAGTATGGCACCGGCTGGAGCTATAATTCGACGGCCCAGGCGGCGTCTAAACGGGCTTCGAGTGCGTTCGGTATTCTGGTGCAGTCCATGGTACTGGAGAACGGGCAGCAATACATAGTAAGCGGCACGGTCAGTAATTTTAGCCGTCCAAACGAATGGGTTACGCCCATTTTAGGAGGCACTGGCCTAGGTAGGCAAGTTCTGGGTAACGGGGCATTTTCGCAAACAATTACTGCCGGGCCCGACGATCAAGTTTCATTTTCGGCCACGGCGGGGTCCTCCTTCGACATAACCGATATCGAGGTACGCCTAACAACCAACGGCCCCGAGCTGGTAGTCGACGGTGATTTTGCCGACGATGAAGTGAGCGATTGGACCTATGGGCTGGGGTGGTCCTGGAATGAGTCGAATAATACGGCCCAGCATAGGACGAATGGAGGGGGGTCTTTATCTCAGAGCATTGTTTTAGCGAATAGTCAGCCCTACACGCTCTCTTTTACCGTGAGCAATTGGGCTGGTACCGGGTTTGTTACGCCCAATCTAGGAGGGACTAACGGCACCGCTGTAACGGGCAACGGCACGTATAGGCAAACGATTACGGCTGGCACCACGGACCTACTTAGGTTCGTGCCCACAACCGGCGCCGCGTTCGAGATAACAAATATCAGTCTTAGTTCACTCGGCGCTGAAAACGTGACCAACGGCGATTTTACCACGGATACTTTTTGGAGTTATGGTCCGGGTTGGTCGCCAAACGCTAGCAATCTAACGGCCCAAAAAGTTGTCACCTCTGCCAATGCCGATTTAACACAGGCGATTACTCTAACGGATAATCAGGACTATTGGATATCGGGTACAGTAAGCAACTTTTTTGGCACGGGCCGATCACTTACCCCCCATGTGGGCGGCACGGCGGGCACCGCAATTACAGAGAGCGGCGATTTTCAGCAAAAGATTAGGGCCGGTGCACAGGATGAGCTTCGATTTACGGCCAATGGCGTCTCGGCACTAGAGATAACGAACGTCAACCTGTACCAGAGCGGGGTCAATGCCATCACCAACGGCACCTTTGCAATCGACCCTGCATGGAGATACGGCACGGGTTGGAAGCTCAATTCAGCCAACAATACGGCGCAAAAAGTGGTCTCGACTACCGCGGGGCCTCTTACCCAAAACATTACGTTGGAGCAGAATCGAGCCTATATACTCACCGGCACGGTGACCAACTGGGCCGGTACGGGACAGTCGTTTACGCCGTCTGTCGGGGGCACCGACGGCACCGCAATCTCCGCCAACGGCGCGTTTGAACAAAAAATCACGGCCGGTGCGGCGAACCAGATTCAATTTACGCCGTCCGCTGGAGCCGCCTTCGAATTAGACAATGTGGTGGCTCGGCCTATTGGCGATGAAAATGTCACCAACGGCAATTTTACCACGGACACTGTTTGGGGGTATGGCGCAGGCTGGTCAAACAACGCCAGTGGACGGGCGCAAAAGAGTGTTACGGCCAATACCAGCAGCCTGACCCAAGCTATTACCTTGGTGGAGAATACCACCTACACCGTCTCCTTTGCTATCAGCGGCTGGACGGGTACGGGTCAATCAATGAACGCTGTGTTGGGGAGCACCACCGGCCCCCAGGTCAGCGGCAACGGTACGTATCAGCAGCAAATTAGGGCCGGTGCCACGGATGATCTGCTGATCTCTGGGTCGGCCGGATCGGTCTTTGAAATAACAGACATTGCCGTGCAGGAAACCGGCGACGAGGAAGTGTCCAACGGCACCTTTTCCCAGGATACGCCCTGGACCTACGGGGTGGGCTGGGGTCATAACCCGAATACCTTTGCCGCGAAAAAGAGTTTGGCCTCGACGGTGGGCGATCTATCGCAAGATTTTACCCTCGAACAAGGGCAGCGCTATACACTGATCTTCACGGTGAGCGGTTGGTTTGGTACGAGCCAGACCCTTACGCCCTATGTGGGTGGAACCGCCGGTACGGCCGTCACGGCCAACGGCACCTATACACAACATATTGTCGCCGGGTCCCAGAATCAGATTCGATTCACGCCCACCGCCGGGGCCGTGCTCGAGATACGGCTTATTTACCTGGCTCAACACGACGCTGAACAAGTAGCCGACGGCATGTTTAGCGGGGGCGATGGTTGGACGTATGGTCTGGGTTGGAATCGAGACTCGGCCAACAATAGAGCGCGAAAAACGGCGGGCAGCGCAGGGTCCCTGAGCCAAAGTTTTGCCTCCGGTATATTGGTGCAGAATACCCAGTACTATATCTCGGGAAGTCTGAGCTTTTTCGGGGCCGGCAGTTCGGTCACGCCTTCGGTGGGCGGCCAAGCGGGGACCGCGGTAACGACGACGGGTGACTTTGAGCAGTTGATTACGTGCGGTTCGGGCGACACAATAAGCTTTGCGGCCACCTCTGCCTCCGCGTTTCAGCTGACCGATATCGTGCTACAGAAAAGAGGGGATAACGAACTATCAGACGGCGGCTTTACCTTTAGCGATGGGTGGAATTACGGCCCGGGTTGGAACCGGAAGGCGGACGAAAATAGGGCGCAAAAAAGAGCCTACTCGGCCGATAGCCTCCTCTCGCAAAGCTTTGCCAGCACGGTATTGGAAGAAGGCGAAGAGTACTTTATCTCGGCCAACGTCGCCTTCCTGAGTGCAGGGGGCGCGTTTACGCCCCAGGTAGGGGGTACCGCAGGCACCCAGATGACCACCCGCGGCACGTTTGAACAACGGATTGTCTGTGGGGCGACCAATACTATAGGCATTAGTAGCACCGGCGCCACCGTGGTGCTGTTGTCGGATGTCGAAGTGCGTAAAAATGCCGACGACGTGGTGACCAACGGCGATTTTGCCACGGATTCAGACTGGACCTACGGCACGGGGTTTTCTTACAATGCGATGGGCAACACCGCAAAAAAGGTGGCTGCGGGGGGGTTTGGCCGACTCAGTCAAGCCGTCACCTTACAAGCAGGCAAAGCGTACTTCATCAGCTTCGATGTGACCAACTGGTCCGCCATTGCAGGTCAAGGCTTTAGCCCCTGGGTCGGGGGCGTCGTGGGGCAGGCCGTCTCCGCGAATGGGAGCTACCGTCAACGCATTGTATGCGGCGCCTTGAATCAGGTACGGTTTGATTGCGGCGCCCTTACCCAGTTTGAAATAACAAATATCCAGGTGCGCTTGGACGACAAAGGCTCCGACATTGTCGTCAACGGCGATTTTACCACGGATACAGTGTGGGAGTACTCCAACGGGTGGGGACGCAATGCGGCCTCCAACACGGCCCGCAAAGTGGTCTCTGTGGGCTTCGCGCCCTTAAAGCAAAATGTCACCTTAATAGAAGACACCGCGTATGATGTGACCGGCACGGTCAGCAATTGGACCGCGGGGATGCATTCGTTTTCGGTCGAGGTAGGAGGCACCGCTGGTACGGGCATTGCGGCCAACGGCACGTTTGAGCAAACGATTTCGGCCGGGGAAGACAACGACTTTCAAATTAGTGCTACCACGACGACCGCCTTCGAGTTGACCAATCTATCACTGCGCGCCCGCGGCGCCGACCTGGTGATCAACGGCGATTTCTCTCAGGAAACGAGTTGGACATTTAACCCGGGTTGGGCACTGAATGCGGGCAACAACTCCGCGCGCAAAAGCGTTACCGCCGGCAACGCCAACCTGGATCAAACGATTGCCCTGGTCGATGGCGTGCAGTATTACCTCACCTATACGGTGAGCAATTGGACGGCCGGATCAAATACAATGACCGTTATCGTAGGCGGTACGGCGGGTCCCGAGATCAGTGCCAACGGTCGCTATGAGCAATTGATTACACCGGGCACGATGGACCTTTTGCGCGTGACGGGGTCGCCGGGGTCCGCCTTTGATTTGTCGAACGTTTCCTTAAGCCGAATTGGGTCCAACCTGACCAACGACGCCGAGTTATCCACCAACGACGGCTGGAACTACGGCAATGGATGGGGCCGCGATTCTTCGACCAACAAGGCTCGGCATTGGCCTACTACGGCCCTGGACAATGTACATCAGGGCATCACGCTTACCGACAGTGCGGACTATCTGGTCTCCTATGAGATCTCCGATTGGGTGGGTACCGGCGTAAGTGTGACGCCCCAATTGGGCGGCACCGACGGGAGGGCCGTGACGGCCAACGGCACGTATGGGCAAATCATAACGACCGGGGCCGTCGACCGGATACAGTTTACGACCAATCCCGGGGGGAACTTCAAGCTAGACAATGTTTCCGTGCGTTCCCTGGGCACCAATCTGGTGAGCGACGGCGGCTTTACCGCCAGCGACGGGTGGTCCTATGGACGGGGATGGAATCGAAATGCGCCGGCTGATACGGCGCAAAAGCGGGTATCGGCGGCCAATGCTAACTTAGATCAAACGATTGCGTTTGATGACAACGAAGACTATCTGGTTTCCTACACGATAACCAATTGGGCCGCCGGGTCGAATACGATGACGGCCTATGCGGGGGGCACCGCTGGGCGCGAGCGAACCGCCAATGGTATATATGAGGAAACGATTAGGACCAGCGACACCGATCTGATTCGGTTTACCGGTTCGCCCAGCTCCGCGTTCCAGCTAAACAATGTCTCGGCCCGCAAACTAGGGACCAACGTGGTGACAGACAGCAGCTTCACCGCCAGCGATGGGTGGGCCTATGGACTGGGTTGGAAACTCGACTGGGTGGCCAACAAGGCCGAGAAATTTGCCTCGTCGGGCAACGGGAACCTGGATCAATCCGTGACGCTGACGGCGGGCACGACCTATACGGTAAGCTATACGATCAGCGATTGGACCGCGGGCGCGCATTCTGTTTCGGCTATTGTGGGGGGCAACGGGGGCACCGAGCGCAGCGCCAACGGTACGTATGAGCAAAATATAGTAGCCGGGTCCCAGAATTTATTTCGAATTACGGGGTCGACGGGGTCCGCCTTCAAAGTGACGAATGTCTCGGTGCGGCCGTTTGGGAACAATGTGGTAAACGATACCAACTTTTCCCAAAGCGATGGGTGGACCTATGCCGCTGGTTGGGGACGCAATGCAACCAACGATACGGCGCAAAAAGTTGTCTCCCCCCAGGCAGCCCGTTTAACCGGAAGCTTTATAAGCGTTAACCTAGCGACGATTAATGTATCTTTCACAATTAGCAACTGGACCGGTACGAATCAGTCTGTTACCCCCAGCATAGGGACGAGTATCGGAACCGCCGTGTCGGGCAACGGTCGATTTTCTCAAAATATACGGTCTTCCGGCGGCTTAATCGCTTTAATTCATTTTAACGCTACCGCCGGTTCGGCGTTTAATATAACGGATATCTCTCTACGCCAAGCGGGTACCGATCTGGTGGAGGACGGCGATTTTACCCAGGCGCCCACCATTTGGACCTATGGAACGGGTTGGGCGCGGAATGCGCAGAATCAGACCGCCCAAAAAAGTGTCGCCATCCAGTTACTACATCAACTTTCCCAGGAATTGCCCGATGGTTCCCTGGAGACAGGAAGGGAATATGTCGTTGCCGGTACGGTGAGCAATTTGACGACCCCTGGGTTGGGGTTTACGCCCCAGATAGCCGCAAAAGCAGGCACCGCGGTAGCCGCCAACGGTGCGTTTTCGCAAAACATCACAGCGTCCTCGGGGCAGTTTATCATTTTTGACGCCGTAGCTGCCTCGGCCTTCGAGCTAACCGACATCTCCGTGCGCTTACGATCGCCCAACCTGGTGCTGAACAGTGATTTTGCCAACGATGAGTTGTGGGATTACGGCACTGGCTGGACGCCCAATAGCACCGAGGGAAGGGCAGAAAGCGTGGGTGGGGGGAGTCTTCTCGGTCAAATGACTCAAATGTCGGACCGGCTGGTCGAGGGCCAGACCTACACGTCCTCCGGGCTGGTCAGCAACCAGAGTGTCGTCAGTCAGGGATTCTTGCCCTATGTAGGGGGCACCGCAGGTCCAGCGGTAACGGGGAACGGCTATTTTTCGCAAGACATCGTGGCGGGTCCCAACCAGCTTATCGCTTATTACTCGTTGCCCCAATCCAGCTTTTGGCTATCCGATCCGTCCGTGCGGCAACTCGGGACCGATCAGATAGTTAACGGCAATTTTACGGCCGACGAACCGTGGCTCTATGGGACCGGTTGGACCCAGAATACCACCAACCGCACGGCCCAAAAGGTGGCCACCACGACCATCGGCGATCTAACCCAATACGTGGCCGACGGGGTGTTGGTAGAGAACAGCCAGTACATGGTTACGGGCATGGTGAGCAATTGGAGTGGCACCGGTCAAACCCTCACGCCTATGGTGGGGGGCACCGCCGGTACCACTATCGCCGCCAACGGTAGGTTTAGCCAAACGATCACCGCCGGGTCCGACAACGAGGTGCGCTTTAGAGCCACGGCGGGGGCTGCCTTCGAGTTGACCGACGTCAACGTGCATTTGAGGGGCTCCGATCTGGTGGGTAACGGGGATTTTACCACCCTGGACCCCTGGATATACGGCACCGGATTTTCGCTAAACGCAACGGACAATAGGGCAAGAAAAATATCGTCGGCCGGGTTTGGGCGATTGAGTCAAAACATAACCTTGACCGACAATCAGGCCTACGCGATCCGAGGCACAGTAACCAACTGGACGGACGGCCCGTATACGTTTACCCCGTATGTCGGCGGCCAGGCAGGCAGTGGACTGGCCGGCAACGGATCGTTTACGCAATTCATCACGGCCGGCAGCGATGATATCATTCGATTTGATGCGTTCAACCTATCCGCGTTTGAGCTGGGCAACATCTCCGTGCGCGAAAGTGGCCCCGACCTGGCGGTCAATGGTAATTTCGACCTCTATGATCCGTGGCAATATGGGACGTCCTGGGCGCACAACGACGCCAACAATACAGCGCAAAAATTTGCGATATCACGCGTCGGCAATCTGACACAAGACATCGCCCTGACGGCGGGGCAAACCTATACGATCTCCGGCACCTTTAGCAACTGGAGTAGAACCGGTCAATCGTGCACGCCCTATGTCGGGGGCAGGGCGGGCACGGCGCTTAATGGCGAAGTGTCGCTTACCTTTGAACAACGAATTGTAGCGGGCGACGATGATCAGATTTGGTTTACCGCTACCACGGGTGCTGGGTTTGAAATATCGAATATCTCGGTGCGGGAGAGCGGTGCCAATCTGGTATCCAACGGGGACTTTGGCGCCTACGATCCGTGGGACTATGGGTTGGGTTGGACGCACAACATGACGGGCAATACGGCGCAAAAAAGTGCCTCGGATAATTTTGCCAACTTGGATCAAACCATAACCCTGGTACAGAATAGAGAGTATACGGTCTCGGGTACGGTCAGCAACTGGAGTGTAGTTAACCAAACGTTTACCCCCTATGTCGGCGGTCAGATCGGTAGGGAGGTGTCAGGCAATGGATCGTTTGAGCAAATCATTGCCGCCGGGATGGATAACTTACTTCGCTTTACGGGGTCGGCTGGATCGGCCTTCGAACTCACGGGCATCTCCTTGCGCGAGCGCGGCGCCGACTTGGTGGTCAACGGCGACTTTAGCGTCTTTGCCCCTTGGACCTATGGGACGGGTTGGGCGCGCAATGCCACCAACAGCACGGCGCAAAAGAGTGTCTCCGCCGCTGTGGCCAACCTCGACCAGGTCATTACCCTCACAGAGGACACCGACTATACAGTTACGGGCACGGTCAGCAACTGGACCGCCGGTGCGCATACCCTGACGCCCTCTGTGGGAGGCACCGGCGGTACGGCCATCAGTGCCGACGGTGCGTTCAGCCAAACGATTGAAGCCGGTGCCGGGGGCCTTCTTCGCTTTGCCGCGTCCGCTGGATCGGCCTTTGAACTGACGGGCGTCTCCTTGCGCGGACGCGGCCCCGAGATGGTCATCGACGGTGATTTTGCCCAACCGCCCATTTGGAACTATGGATCCGCGTGGTCCCGAAACGTGACGACCCTTTCGGCGAGTGCCACGAGCACTACGGCCCAGAAGAGTGTTTCCGCTAGCTTTGCCCAACTGGATCAAGTCATTACGCTGACCCAGGGGCAACGTTACATAGTCAGCGGCACCGTGACCAACTGGAGTGTGTCCGGCCAATCGTTCACCCCGTATGTGGGCGGCATGATCGGCCGAGAGATTAGCGGCAATGGATCGTTTGAGCAAATCATCGAAGCCGGCGATGAGAATTTGCTGCGCTTTACGGCGTCGGCTGGATCCGCCTTTGAACTATCGAATATCTCGTTGCGGTCTATAGGTCTCGATCTGATAGACAACGGCGATTTTACCATGGGCGATCCGTGGGAGTATGGTACCGGCTGGGCCTACAATTCGACTAACGACACGGCGCAAAAAACACCGGCGGCCTCCTTTGGGCTACTGACCCAACCGTTTGCCCCCGGGCTACTGGAGGAAAACGAAGAGTATTGGATCTCGGGGACGGTACTGAATTGGAGCAGTCCCGGTGAATCGTTTACGCCCTATGTGGGGGGACTGCCCGGGGCCGGGGTAAACGCCAACGGGGATTTCGCCCAAAAAATCATGGCCGGCGGTGAACCCAACATGTTTTTTGCCGCCTCCGCCGCCGCCGGCTTTGAACTCACGGATGTGGTTTTG
>WLWG01000782.1_pt1 | contig 31847 bp, 31 predicted proteins | sample 6712871 | NCBI WGS metagenome assembly WLWG01 (sample SAMN12718693, study PRJNA515312) | sponge metagenome | isolation source: marine sponge | host: Mycale hentscheli | place: New Zealand: South Island, Marlborough, Capsize Point | collected 2003-05-01
GTGGTGGTAATTTAAACACAGCAAGAAAAGACGGCGGGGGAGCAGGAACTCAAACTGCTGCACAAATGTTTTTTGGACGTAACCCACCAACATCATATATAACTATTAATGAATATTATGATGGCAGTAGCTGGACTGAACAAGCTGATGGTAATACAGCAAGAGGTTTTGGTGGAGGTTTTGGACTAACACAAACAGCTTCTATTTTTGCAGCTGGATATTCTCCACCAGGTCCAAATTCACAAGTAGAATCTTGGAATGGTAGTTCTTGGACAGAAGTTGCTGAGGTTAATACCGCTAGAGAAAATATTATCAATGCCACTGCTGGCTCACAAACAGCAGGTCTTATTTGGGGAGGATATGCTCCATCAAATCCCCCTAGTAAAGCAACAGGTAAAACAGAAAGTTGGAATGGTTCAGCTTGGACAGAGACGGGTGATTTAAATGTAGCTAGATATGATCAAGCAGGATCTGGCTCACAAACAGCTGCCATAACTGCAGCAGGTTACCGAACAGATTCTCCAACAGGAAATACAACTTTTGTAGAACAATGGAACGGATCTGCTTGGACAGAAGTGTCTGATGTAAGTACTCCAAGATCTGCTTTAGCTGCAGCTGGAACTTCAACAGATAATTTAATTTTTGGAGGTGTAACTGGTGGGCCGCCTTCGCCGGTAACTGCAATAACAGAATCTTGGAATGGCAGTTCATGGACAGAAGTAAACGATTTATCTACAGCAAGAAAATTATCAAATTCAGGAATGGGTACAACTAGCAGCTCTACTTTAGTTTTTGGTGGTGAGACAGCAGCACCTGCAAACACTGCAGCAACAGAAGAATTTACAGCGCCATCAGTATTTTCAAAAATAACTGAAGGACAATTATATTTTAATTCAACAACAAACACTTTTAAAGAAACGATACAAGATATACCAGCTGGTACTTGGGCTACTGGAGGAACATTAAACGCAGCTCACGCATATGGCACAGGTTTTGGATTACAAACAGCTGCAGTTTCTTGTTTTGGTGGTTTAGTTCCAGGGGGGTCAGCCCAACCTGGAAATAATACCGAATTGTATAACGGAACTTCTTGGACAGAAGTCAATGAAGGAAATACAGCTAGAAGAAATATGGGCAGTTCTGGAACACAAACTTCAGGGTTAGCCTTTGGTGGAACTGTACCACCTAGTACTGGTGCAACAGAAAAATGGGACGGAACAAGTTGGACAGAAACAGGAGACATACCGGCAGGTTATTATAATAATAGAGGTCTTGGAACTTCATCAGAGTCTGCAATAAGTATAGGTGGTGTATCAGGCGGTTCTAAAAAAGCGGATGCTTATGAATTTTCTGGTACTTCTTGGTCTGAAATTACTGAAATGTCCACTGTTAGAGAGTCAGGAGGAACATCGAATGCAGCACCTACATCTTTAGCGTTAGCGTTTGGTGGTGAGTCACCATCTTTAACTGTTAATAACGAAGAATGGAATGGCTCTTCATGGACAGAATTAAATAATATGAATACAGCTAAAGGAGATTTTGGATTTAATGGAATATCAACTTCAGCTTTAGCATTTGCTGGAAGCACTCCTGCATCTCCACCATATCAACAAGCAATATGTGAATTTTGGAATGGAACTACTTGGACTGAATTAGCAGATTTAGGAACAGGTATAGCTAACGGTATTGCACCTGCAGGTGGAGCAGGTTTTGGTTTAGCATCGGGTGGATTAACTGCTCCATCAACAGCAAACACAGGAACAGAGGAATGGACAGCAGCTTTGGCTAACAAAACAATTACAGCGAGTTAATTATGGCAACGTATAAGGAAATAAAAGGCGTAACAATACAAACACTAAGTGAGGATCCAGTTTTAGCTGGAGCAGCTGGGGGATCGTGGTCATCTGGTGGAAATTTAAATGAAGGTATTGTTGGAAACGCTGGCTTTGGAACTTACACAGCTGCTGTAAGTGTGGGTGGTTTTCAACCTCCATATACCGCACAAGTAGAAGAATATAATGGTTCGAGTTGGACGACTGTAACATCAACACCTACGGCTGCAGATTCTATGGGTTCATGTGGACCTCAAACTGCTGGTCTAGTATTTGGTGGACAAGGAGCTCCTGGTGGAAATATAAATTCGACTTTTGAATATGATGCAACAAACTGGACTAGTGGTGGAAATTTAAATACTACAAGAAGAGATTTAATAGGCGCTGGAACACAAACAGCAGGTCTTGCTGCATTTGGAGCAGTTGATCCACCTTTCTCTGCAGAAGCAGAACAATATAATGGATCGGCTTGGACTACGGTTGCAGAAGGAAATACAGCTAGAAGATCTGCAGCAGGTGGAGGAACTTCTACGTCGGCTATGGCCTATGGTGGTTTTTCACCTCCCTATACATCTAACGCAGAAACATGGAATGGTTCTGCATGGACTGAAGTATCTAATATAAGTTCTATTAGAGGAATTATGGGTGGCGGTGGATCAAGCAACACAGATCAAATAACTTTTGGTGGTTATGGAGGACCTCCAGGATCACAAAGATATACTAACACTCAAGCTTGGGATGGAACATCATGGACTGAACTTTCAGATTTAAGTGTAGCAAGAAGCACAAAACATTCTTTACCAAGTTCACCCACTGCTAATCAATTATTTGCAGGTGGTCATACACCTCCAGCAAACTATACAACGATTACAGAAGAATGGTCAACAACACCGGCATCAGAATTTTCAAAAACAGTCGAAGGACAATTATATTTTAATTCAACAACAAACACTTTTAAAGAAACAATAACAGATATAGCTGGTGCAACTTGGGCAACAGGTGGAAGCATGAATGTTTCATCTCACGCAAGAAACGGAGCAGGTCACCTTAATACTGCAGCATTAGCAATTGGTGCAGACCCTAGTCCACAAGGTCAAACAGAATTATATAACGGAACTAGTTGGACAGAACTTAATGATTTAAATGTTGGAAGAAGATACGCTGCAACACTTGGTACTACTACTCTTGCATTAGCTGCAGGTGGAGCTAATCCAGGTGGTTATTCTAATAAAGCTGAAACTTGGGATGGTTCAAGTTGGACTGCGATTTCAGATATAAACAGCACCAGAGGATATTTTTCAGGAGCAGGAGTATACAATTCAGGAATAATTATAGGTGGTGAACCTGATTCATTAGATACTAGAGTAGAAACTTGGGATGGAAGTTCTTGGACAGAAGTATCAGAAGTTAACACTGGAGTTAGACAATTTGCACGTGCTGGTCATAGTAGTGCTAATGATGCTTTAAAAGCAGGTGGTTATACAGGAACAGCACATACCGCAGACACAGAAACTTGGAATGGATCTTCTTGGACGGAAGTTGGTAATTTAAATACATCAAGATATTCTCTTGCTGGAGATGGTGCTAGTTCTGCTTCAGCTTTAGCATTTGGAGGATACACTTCAACAAACGTTGCTAATACTGAATCATGGAATGGTTCCTCGTGGACAGAAGTTAATGATTTAGGAACTGCAAGAAATAATTTAGGTGGTGCGGGAATATCTGCATCAGCGTTAGCTTTTGGTGCAAATCCAGCTTCGGCTGCAACAGAAGAATTCACAGCAAGTTTAGGTAACAAAACAATTACAGCGAGTTAATTATGGCAACGTATAAGGAAATAAAAGGCGTAACACTACAAACACTAGACAGCGATCCAGTTTTAAATGTAGGGTCTTGGTCTAGTGGTGGAAGTTTAAATACACCTAGAGGACAAATTGCAGGATTTGGAACTACTCCAGCAGCTGGAGCCGCGCAAGGTGCAACTCCTGCGGGAGGACCTCCTGGCGTTGTTGGTTATTATGAACAATACAATGGTACTGCTTGGACAGAAACAACAGATATTAACACAGCAGGAAGAAACGGTCTTGGAACTGGCACAATAACAGCAGGATTAGTTTTTGGTGGTTGGCCACGTGGTGGAGCAACTGAAACTTGGAATGGATCCGCTTGGACTGAAGTAGGAGATATGACAAGAGGAGCTAATGGTTCTCAATCACAAGCAGGTGGTGGAACACAAACCGCAGCTTTTGCTGCAGGTGGAGAACCTGGAACTACTTATTTTCAACTTGTTGAAACTTGGAATGGTTCTTCTTGGACAGAAGTTAGTGAAGTAAATACAGGTAGACAAGCTGCGCAAGGTTTTGGAATTACAACAGCTGGTTATGTTGCTTCAGGATATTCTCCTCCTGTAGGCTCTCCATACCTTACTGGTAACGTTGAATTTTATAATGGATCTTCTTGGACTGAAACAACAAATGTTAGTACCAACAGAGGACAAGGAGGTGGAGCAGGTAATTCAACATCTGGAATAATTTACACTGGTTCAACTGGTCCTGGTGGTAGTTACACTGCGAATACAGAATTTTGGAACGGATCTGCTTGGACAGAATTAAATGATGTGTCAACTGCAAGGGCAGCGATAGGTAAAACACCAAACCCTACATCAGGATCAACAGATGCATTAGCCATAGGTGGAGAGGTACCTGGCTATACAGCAGTAACAGAAGAGTGGGCTACCCCACCTCCAACAGCTGCTATCTTAACAGAAGGCGATATATTCTTATCTGGAGGCACAGGGTTAAAAGGTTTTGGAAAAGCGGCTGGAGTGCCTAGTGCAACTTGGGCGTCTGGAACTAGTATAAATACATCTAGACAAAGATTAGGAGGAGCTGGATTACAAACAGCTAATGTAGTTTTTGCAGGAGCTGAACCATCTATGTCTAATAAAACAGAAGAATGGAATGGATCAGCATGGACTGAAAAAAATGATATGAACACTGCAAGATATGGACCATTTTCTTTTGGAGTTTACAACGCAGCTATTGCGGCTGCAGGTTATAATGGATCAACAAATGTTAACAGTGTTGAATCTTGGGATGGTACAAACTGGACTGAAATTGCTGAAGTAAATAGTGCCAGAAGAAATTCTGATGGTTTTGGAACAGCTACAGATGGATTAATAGCTGGAGGAATTACAGTTACTGCAAATTGTGAAACTTGGAATGGCTCATCGTGGACTGAAGTAGGAAATTTAAACGAAGGAAGAGGTGAGTTAGCTACCAGTGGAAAAGGAACAACTACTGCAGGGATAGTTTTTGGAGGTGAAGAACCTAGTCTAAGTGCGAATACAGAAGAGTGGAATGGCTCAGCTTGGACTGAATTAAATAATTTAAATACAGCTAGAAAAGAATTAGCTGGTAATGGAATTGCAACCTCTGCTTTAGGATATGCAGGTAATACTCCAAGTCCTAAACAAGCCAATACAGAAGCTTGGAATGGAACATCTTGGACTGAAGTTAATGATTTATCTACAGGTAAAAACACATCAGCCGGCGTTGGTGCAAGTGCTGTTTCGGCTATGAATGTGGCTGGTGATGGTCCAGGTGTAACAAATACGGTAGAAGAATGGACAGCAGATAATGCGTTAGGTGATGTAACTTTATCGTAGACTTGACCTTTCTATAAAAAGGTATATATACAGATTAGAAATAATAAAGGAGAAAAATGTCAAAAGAAAAACGTAATATAACTACTAAATTAGAAACCGAGTCTAAATATTTAACTAATATATTAGATAAGGATGATGTTAAAAGTTTTAAGAAATTAATACCTGAACTCCAAGATACTTGGATGAAGAAACAAATGTTTCGTACAGAAACAGAAATGAGATTCTCTGTCTTGTCTGATAACAAATATCCAACTCATGCTGCAAAGTATTGGCAATCAGTAAGAGAACAAAATACTCACTTTGAAAATTTAGTTCATCTATCATTTGATGCTAGAAAAAATGAAGTTGAAATAAAGAAATTAAAAAGAGATATTAAAAAAGAAAAAGATCCATTAGAGGCAGAACTTAAACAAATAGAGTTAGAAGAAAAACTTTATGGTAAAGCAAGTATGGAACTTGTTGCTAAACACCGAATGAGAGAAGTGGCTACTTGGTCTAAACTTAAAAAAGAATTTCATGATGGTTCGTTTGATGATGAAGATGTAAACACACACCAAGCTAAATCTTATTTATTAAGATTTGAAAAACAAAAAGAAACAATAACTCCTGGTACATCACAACCTGAAGTGTTTAATATACTAGGTCAACTAGAGGCTTTAAAGAAAGGCCTTGACGACAAAAAACTATCTTTAGAAAGTAAAAAAACTAAGAAATTAAAATGAAGTTCGACTTCGTTTATTTAGGTCAAACAGTTTTAAAATACCAGGTCCCCCTGGAAATATTCGTAGGTCTTAATGAAATCTACGAAAGACAAAAGAAACAATTACCTAAAGCTAATAAACAGTTAGTTGGTAAAATAGAAGACGAAGTATCTTTATATTATTCAGGTCCCAACAATGATAAGATGCATCAGCATTGTTTTTTACCACAAGATATATTGAAGTGGTTTCATACCATCTTTGATCATTACACAGATTGGAACAAGATAGGTCAAACACAAAAGAATATAAATTCTATTTGGGTTAATGAAATGAAAGCACATGAATATAATCCAGTGCATATTCATCAAGGTAAATTATATACAGGTTTATCTTCTGTAATGATTTTAAAATTACCAAAAGAAACAGGTGTTGAATATTCAGCAGAATCAAAACCCATGAACGGTAGACTTCAAATTATTGGAGCAGCTAATGGACAGTTTGCTAAAACAGACTACTCACCTGAGATGAAGATAGGAGACTTTTATGTTTTTCCTTATGATATGAGACACTGCGTATATCCTTTTAACGGAACAAAAGAAAAAAGAAGAACATTAGTTTGTAATGTAGATGTTGATTACAACCCTGTATCTTCAAGAACTGGATCAGGACAAAACGAATGATACCAAAAATGCCAAGATGGCAATCTTATGTTGCCACAACTACACAACCTATTTTCACACCTGAACAATGTAAAATGATTATTGATGCAGGTCATCAGTGTGCACCTGAGCAAGCTAAAGTTGGTGGAGGCGAAGAAGGTAAACATGATACTAAAAAAAGAATTACAACTATATCTTGGATACCTTTTGATAAATTACCACAGATGTATAGAGTTATTGAAAATCAACTCTCTATCGTAAACTTAAATCATTTCTATTTTGATGGTGTAAGACTTACAGAACCTGCACAATTTACTGTATATCCTAAAAAAGGTTTTTATGATTGGCACATGGATCTTAATGCTTTTGGTCAAGAAGGCCAAAATCCAATACGTAAAATATCTATGACATTGTTATTATCAGATCCATCAGAGTTTACAGGTGGTGAGCTTACATTTTCAGAAATGGGAGATAATAAACCACTAGATCTAAAACAAGGACAAGCAATATTTTTTGCATCCTTCTTAAGACACAAAGTAGCTCCAGTTAAAAAGGGGGTTAGAAAATCATTAGTTATGTGGTTTGGAGGACCTCCGTTTAAATGAAATTACAAAGAAAAGTTTTATTTCCAACTCCTGTATATTTTAAAGATATACCTAATGCTAAAGAACTTAATAAATATTTATTTAAAGAAATAAAAAAATGGCATAAAGCAGATCCAAAAGGAGAAACTAAAACAAATTCTGGTTTTGGTTGGCATAGCAAAACAGATATGGATAAAAGAAAAGAATATCAACCTTTAATAGATGAATTATTTAAAATGGCACAAGAATGTAATAAAGATTATGGTATTACAGGTAAACTAGGTCTTGGTAATATGTGGGCTAATATTAATCCTACTTATAGTTATAATAAAACACATACACATCCTAACTCTATGTGGTCAGGTGTATATTATATTAAAGTACCTAAAAAATCAGGTAAGTTATTTTTAGAGGATCCTAGACCAGGGCCTAATACACATATGCCTAGAAGAGTAGATAATATGCCGGAAGCATTATGGAGAGTTTGTGCTTATGAACCTATGGAAGGACGTATGATTTTTTTTCCGTCTTGGCTTCCACATGGTGTTGATATAAATTTAAATACAGACAAAGGTGAAAAAAACTGGAGAATATCTGTGTCTTACAATTTTATACAAATATGAGTTTTAAAAAAAATAAATATCAAGTTTTACGTAATACTGTATCTAAAGAAATAGCAGACATAGCTTATAGATATTTACAGATATCAGCAGAAGCAGACAATTGGATGTTAAATAATGGTGTAACACATCCTGGTAATAAACTCGTTGGTAATTTTAACGATCCACAAGTTCCAAACTCTTACGCTAAATATGGTGACAGATTAATGGAAACATTACTTGTTAAAACTATAGCTGTAATGCAAAAGAAGACAGGACTTAAATTAGTACCTACGTATTCATACACAAGACTTTATAGAAAAGGTAATATACTACAAAGACACAAAGATAGACCTAGCTGTGAGATATCTACAACATTAAACCTAGGCGGTGATCCGTGGCCTATATTTATCGATCCTACGGGGTCTAATAACGTCATAGACGAGTATAAAGGTATTCATAAGCCTGGAGCACCCAAAGGGGTAAAAGTTGACCTAAAACCAGGAGATATGCTTATTTACTCTGGATGTGAATTAGAGCACTGGAGAGAGCCTTTTCAAGGTGAATTATGTGGTCAAGTATTTTTACATTATAATCATGCAGATGGAAGGTTTGCAAAAACGAATTTGTATGATAAAAGACCTATGCTAGGAATAGTCAAATAACGTTGAATATCAACGCAATCTAATATAATCTGGAGATCTATGTTACAGAAGATAGGGTTTCAACCTGGTATAAATAAACAAATTACACCTACAACTGCTGAGGGTCAGTGGATAGATTGTGATAATGTTCGTTTTAGATATGGCTCACCTGAAAAAATAGGTGGTTGGAAACAATTAGGAGAAAATGATTTAACAGGAGCAGGCCGAGGTTTGCATCACTTTGTTAATACTCTTGGTAGAAAATACGCAATCATTGGTACTAACAGAATTTTATATGCATATTCAGGTGGTGTATTCTATGATATCCATCCCATCAAATCTACAACAACGCTTTCAAATTCATTCAGCACGGTCAACGGATCACCAACCGTTACAATAACTTTTAGCACAGCACATAATATGTCTGCTGGTGATATTATTTTATTAGATAATTTTTCAGCAATTACTAATTCTAATTATAGTGCAACAGATTTTGACAATAAAAAATTTATGATAACGTCTGTTCCGACTGGAACAACAATAACTATTACAATGGCATCCAACGAAACTGGTTCTGGTGCAACAACTTCTGGTGGTATTAGAGTACAACATTATTATCCTGTAGGACCAGCTGTGCAAGCAAAAGGTTTTGGTTGGGGTTTAGGTTCTTGGGGTGGAGAAGAAGCTGGAGCTTTTACAACAACATTATCAGGTGCAATAAATAGTTCTACGACTTCAGGTATTATATTATCAGATGATACATTGTTTCCAAGTTCAGGTACAAACTTTATATTAATAGGTACAGAAGAAATATCTTACACAGGTATTAGCGCATCAAAAGAATTAACAGGTGTAACAAGAGGTGTAAGAAATACTACAGCTGCATCTCACGGTGCTGGAGACACAATTACTAGTACATCAAACTTTGTAGCTTGGGGTGAAGCAGCATCAGGTGACTTAGTTCTTGAACCTGGTATGTGGTCACTAGATAATTTTGGCGACAAAGCAATTTGTTTAATTCATGATAGTGCTGTGTTTGAATGGAATTCAGTAGCATCTGATGCAACAGAATCAAGAGCAACAATTATAACTGGGGCACCAACAGCGTCACGTCATATGTTAGTATCTACACCGGACAGACACTTAGTATTCTTTGGAACAGAAACAACGATTGGAACACCAGCTACTCAAGATGATATGTTCATTAGATTCTCGGACCAAGAAGATATAAATACTTATACACCTACAGCAACCAATACAGCTGGTACACAGAGATTGGCCGACGGATCACAGATCAGAGGAGCAATCAGAGGTAGGGATGCAATTTATGTTTGGACTGATACAGCATTATTTACACAACGTTTTGTTGGTCAACCATTTACATTTGCCTTTGCACAAGTTGGAACTAACTGTGGTCTTACTGGACAGAACGCATGTGTTGAAGTTGATGGTGCTGCATACTGGATGTCAGAGAATGGTTTCTTTAGATATGCAGGTAAACTAGAATCATTACCATGTCTTGTAGAAGATTATGTATATGATGATATTAATTTAGATTCTGGTAATCAAATGGTATCAGCAGGACTAAACAATTTGTTTGGTGAAGTTATTTGGTTCTATCCAACTTCGTCTTCATCAGTTGTAAATAGAATGGTTGCATATAACTATTTTGATTCATCACCACAAAGACCAGTGTGGACTGTTGGAACTTTAGCTAGAACTATGTGGGAAGATTCTGCAGTATTCGGAACACCACATGCATTAGAATATGATGCAGCTTCAGATAACTCTTTTGATGTTGTTGGTAATACAGAAGGTAAAACAACTTATTATGAACACGAAACAGGAACTGATCAAATTAAAGGTGGAGCGATAACAACGATTACTTCAAGTATTGAATCTGGAGATTTTGATATTACAGCACAAAGAACGGCTCAAGGACAACAAACAGGTATTGCAACTTTCAAAGGAGATGGTGAATTTTTAATGAAAGTAAAAAGATTTGTACCTGACTTTATTAGTCAAACAGGAACTACTCGAGTAACATTAAATTTAAGAAACTATCCAAACGATAGTCAAGTAAGTTCTTCATTAGGACCTTTTGATATTACTACTGCTACAACTAAAATTGATACCAGAGCAAGAGGTAGAGCAGTTGCATTGAAAATACAAAACACAGGGTCTAGTCAAAGTTGGAAGCTAGGAACTTTTAGATTAGATACGCAACCAGACGGAAGAAGATAATGGCAAAAATTGTACAGGTCATAACTAGACCTTCAAATGAATATGACATACAGACTGCAGAAGCTCAAGTAAGAGACCTAGATGCGATCGTAGAAAAATTAAACTCAACATATCAAGAAGATTTAAAAGAGGAGATAGAAGCATTTAACTTCTTTATAAACTAATGGCTAATCAATTTAAATTTGTAGGTATAGATAATAGTACAACAGGTGGTGCATTAACACCTTTTGGATCAGGCAATCCATTAGTTAGTGAGGTCTATGTAATTAAATCTATTTTAGTTACATCAGCTGGTACACCAACAGTTACAGTCACAAACAATAGTATTACAGCTATAAAATCAGCAGCATTAACAGCAAATGTTACAACAGAATTACTTACTCAACCTTTAGTGGTTGAAGGCGGTAATACCCTAACCGTTCAATCAAGCAGCACAGATTCGTTTGATGTAGCGATTAGCTATCTAAACATTAAAAAGGAGATAACAACATAATGAAAGACATCCCAGTAATAGAACCAAAAGAGATTATAACAACAATAACAAATATGAAAACAGGAGAGGTATATAAGGACGATTCTGAGTGGAAAGCTAAAGGAATTGCTGAGTCTGATATAAGAAAAGATGTCAGAGTTATAATGCCTAGCCTTGATTTATTTGGAGAAACAAAATAAGATAGTAAGATGGCCATAACTAACGCACAACAAGCTAAACAGGTAATGAACGAAGGTAAACCTATGAAAAAAATAAAAGGTCAAGATCATATGTTAGCTTACATCACACCTAATGAGGCAGACAAATTAGTCAAATTAGGCGGTCAAAAAACAATGACTAAAGAAGGGATACCTGCATATCCTGAGTTTGACAATTATGGTTTTAGTAGCCAAGCAGATTTTGATTCTGGAGATGTGTCTAGATCTAGTGATGCTAATGTAAGAGGCGATGCACCTGGTCAAAATAGAGTAACAGCTGAGCAACTTGCTGCAGCAAATAGAGCAGAAGAAAAAGCAGCTCGAGATAAATTATTAAATGAATTAAGAACAACACCTATAGGGAGAAACAAACCACTTAGCACTATCGGACGTATTAATAATAATTTTCAAAGAAACATGAACCTTGATTTAGCTAAAAAAAGAGCTCTGCAAAAACTTGAAGATGTTGAGCAATACGTAGATCCATTTGATGATTACACATTAACAGGACAACAGCAGGCTGAAAAAAGAGGATATACTTTTAATGATCAAGGAGAAGTAACAGGTTATGATAGAGACAAAGCAACTACTTTTGGTTATGATATTAGTGGACAACCAGAAGGACTTAGAACTTTAACAAGCAATAAAGGTATGTCGACAGAAAAAACAAGACCTAATGAATATGATGTTAACTCTACATTAAAAGGCAGATTTGCAATAGGAAATATACTTACTGATGCAATCAGACCTGATACTCAAGTAACAATAGAAAATACTTTAGATAAAATTGGAGGATATCAAACTATTGATCCAAAAGGTAATAAAATGACTAATCAAGAAATATCAGATGCACTAACAGAATTAAAAAATAGAGGTAAGACTCCAGAACAAATTAATCCAAATTCTGGACCAGATGGAGATGCTTATCTTCCTATTATTCCAAGAACCATAGCTGACCAAACAGGAATCATGGACCAAGAAGAAAGTGAATTAGCAAAGATGATGTCTAATAGAACTGCTTATAGATTTATGGCTGATGGTGGTATTATGAATTCAGATGTTGTAGGTGGTGAAATGGATTTTGAATCTGCAAGACAGATGTATGGTCTAGGTAAACTTGTTAAGAAAGTTACAAGATCAGTTAAGAAGATTGCAAAGTCACCGATAGGTAAAGCTGCTATACTAGGGCTTGGAGCTTATGGTTTAGGTGGTGGATCTTTTTTTGGAAAAATGCTTCCCGGTGTAACTAGAGGAGGTCAAGGTTTTGGAGGTTTTGGAGGTTTAGATGCTATATTTGGAAATGTTGGAGATATAATTGGTGGTAAAGGAATGGGTGATAAGTTAGCAAAATTTGCTACTAGCAAAGCAGGAAAAGTAGGATTAGGCATAGCTGGAGCATCTTTAGCAGCAGGATTTTTAACACCAGAACAAGAAGAAGAAGCACAAGCAATATCAGATGAAACAGGAATAGATATAGCAGAGATTAGAGCTAACCCTAACAAATACCTAGCAACAAGATTTAAAGCTGAAGGTGGATTAATGAGAACGAAGTATGCAGAAGGTTCAAAAGATTTAGAGAAAAACGCTGAATACAAGGGGTGGAAAAAGATGTACGAAAATAATCCAGATGTAGGCGCGATGCATGAAAATCACAAACAATATTTAAATTTTTATGAGAGAAATAAGAATAAACAAGCAGAAGGTTCAAAAGAGCCTGTAGCTAAAGAAACAATGCCTTTATTAGATATGGATGGTATGGAAAAAGACTATAGAGAAGATGGTGGATTTGTACCTATTGGACGTATGGAAAAGGCAGACGATGTGCCTGCAAGGTTATCTAAAAATGAGTTTGTATTTACAGCCGATGCAGTTCGAAATGCTGGTGAAGGAGATATAGACAAAGGTGCGGAAGTTATGTATAACATGATGAAGAACCTCGAATCCGGAGGTGACGTATCTGAAGAATCGCAAGGATTAGAAGGCGCAAGAAAAATGTTTCAAACATCACAAAGACTAGAGGAAGTAATATAATGGCTATTCAACAAGTACAAAATTTACCTGCACAATTTGTTCAAGATCTAGGACAAGATTTAGCAAAACAAGTAGTAGCTCAAACTGGTGTACCCGTTGTATCAACAGGTATAGCTGGTATTTCACAACAACCAGGTGAAGATGCTGCAGCATTCAAAGCAAGACAAGATGCAGCTCAAGCGTTTACAACAAGACAACAAAGTTTATCAGGACTTGCACCACAAGTAGCAAGTCAAGATGCATTACAAACACAAGCACAAAATTTAGCAACCCAAGGTGTAGGATCTTTTGCACCATTTTTACAAGAAGCACAAACTGCAGGCACAGCAGCTGGAACGGCATTAGGTGGAGTAGGTTTAGGAGCAACAGCTTTTCAACAAGATGTACAAGACTTTATGTCCCCATATCAATCACAAGTTATCGATGCTACATTAGCAGAATTTGATCGTAATAAAGCTATACAAGAACAAAGTATACGAGATCAACAAGCAGCTTTGGGTGCGCTCGGCAGTGGACGAGCGGGGGTGCAACTCTCTGAGTTTGGCACAGGAGCTGCGAGAGAACGTGCATTATTACAAGCCGGTCTCTTGCAACAGGGATTCGGTCAAGCACAAGCTGCTAGACAACAAGATATTGCTAATAGAGGAGCATTAGCTACACAACAATTAGGTTTAGGACAATTTCAAACAGGCTTAGGACAATTACAACAACAAGCAACAGGAACAGATATTTCACGTTTAGGTCAGTTGGGCGCACTGAACCAAGCGCAAACTCAAGCAGGTCTTGATGCAACAAGAGAAGCAGCAAGACAAGCTACATTCTTACCGCAAGAACAATTAGATAGATATGCTAATCAAGTTACAGGAATTATGGGAGGTTATCCTGGTTCAACACAAACAACAAACATACCTAACCCAACGCCATTACAAACAGCGTTAGGTGTTGGTACAACACTTGCTGGTATTTATGGTGGACTTAAATCTGCAGGAACAGGCAACTTTACTTTTAACGCACCAAAAATATAATTATGAATAGAACTTTAAGAAGACCGATGTTTAGAATGGGTGGTGCAGCAGAAGGCATTACATCAGGTTTAGATCAACCAAGAAAACAATACAGTAATGGAACTGACCCATATGATAGAGCTTTAAAAACTACTCAAAGAGCTATGGGAGATTTAGAAAAATTTAGAGGTGAAAAATCAGGTTTTATGCCTGGGTCATTATCTAATTTTTTAACATCATTTGGTTTAGATTTATTATCAAGACCTCCTCAAGGTGGTTTATTATCAACAGCAGCTGCAGCAGCTAAAGGACCTTTTCAAACATATCAAGCAGCTACAATGGCTGAAAGAGATGACAGATTTAAATCAGCTGAAGATTTATTCTCTGGTGCATTAGCTTCTGAATATGACATCTTAGCAAAAGAAGCAGGTGCAAAAGGTGATAGTAAAAAAACAGCAGAAGTTGAGAGAGATATAATTCTTAACGCTCAAGATGAAATCTTTAAACAAAGAGAAATTATAAATAAACCAGACTCGACAGAGGCAGAGAAAAAAGCAGCTAATCAAAGTATTAAAGCACAACAAAGAGTTTTAGAAAAAGAACTAGGTGTACCAGCAGAATATAATGCGATTATTAGTAGTCCAGAACTATTTGATGCTGAGATGACAACAGTTGTTAATTCATACAATGCAGCACAAGATAAAAAACGAAAAGAATATTTAGATAAAAATCCAGGTACTGATGTTGAAGAAGTAGCAAAACTGTTTCCAAATATGACAGATGGTAGTGCACAAGCAAGAGCATTAACATTTGAAGACTTAAAGAAAAGATTTTATTACAATGAAGGCGGTAGAGCAGGATACAAATTAGGTAGTGAACCTATGATGGAATCTGTTGTTGAAACAAAAAAAGAAACAGGTGAAGTACAAGACTTATCTTACACAGAACTTAGAGCAAGACTACCACAAGAAATATCAAATGACATTGTACAGTTATTATCACAAAGTAAACAAGCTTTGATGGACTTTGCAAATATTCAAACAGGCGAAGACATCGCATCATTTAATCAACAATACGACGTAAATTTGACATTACCACAGGGGGCGTAGATGGAACCCTTTAATAAGAATAAGATTATTCTAGATAAAGATACAGTATCAAATACATTAACTTCTTCTCTAAAAAAAACACTTACTAAACAAAAGAAACCTGTAAAGTTTACCTGGAAGGGTGCTACTGATCTTGTGTTTTCTATGAGTAATACTCCATTTAAGCTTCAAAGCATACAATCTTTAATGGACCCGAGCAAACCAAGAATATCAGATATAATTGAAGGAAGAACGAAACCACAAGAAAAAGATTATATTGATTTTTTTGAAGATATGGAAAAATCAATATTTGGTGCAGCGCAGAATATTGGTTATTCAATAGGAGATCTTTTAACAACAGGAACCGACCTTGCTCTTGATACAAATCTTACAGAAAAATTAGATAAAATTTACGAAGAAAATAAAATAGCTGATCCTGAAACATTACTTGGAACAGTGAACAAAGTTCTTATTGAATATGGTGCGCCAGGTGGTGCTGTGTTTAAAATAATGAACAGAGCTAAAAAGTTATTTAAAGCTAAGAAAGTTAAAGACGCAAATGCAGCTGCAGCAGCTGTTGGTGCAGGAACAAAAACAGTTAATCTTGCAAAAAGAGTTGGTTACATGGCAACAGCTTTTGGTGCAACAGACTTTATTGCTTCAGGTGCAAGACAAAGAGCTGGTGACGAACCACTGATCATGAAACAAGAAAGTGAAGAAGGTTTAGAAGGTAGAGATTTAGCACTTGCAAGATTTAGAAATAAATTAAGATTTGGTGCTGAGGGTACATTAATAGGTGGCGCTTTTCCTTTACTAGGTAAACCACTTGCAAAGATTGCAACAGTTGGTGCGAAGTATGGTATCATGAAACCAGCAGGTTATGCATTAACGGGTGTTGATACATTAGTTGTTAGGCCTGCAACATATCTTTTAGCAAACATTCCTGGGTCTGCAAAAGCAGGTAAAGCGATTAGAAATGCAAGTTCATATGCAATTGATAAAGGTTTATCAACGGTCATGACTGGTAATCCTACAAAACAATTACCAGCGTTTGATCAATGGAGAATGTTTTCTACAAAAAGTAAAGACCCATTACAAGCACGATTAAAAAAAGTAGATAATTTTTTATCTGGATTTAGATCTCTTGGTAAATATACAGGTCAAAGTTTTAATCTTACATCAGGTGCAAAAAGAGAAATAAAAGCTAGATCTAGAACAATAGAAAAATATTTAGAATCTATAGAAAAAAGATCATATAATTTAGCTAAAGGTTTTGAAGGTATGTATAATACTGCAAGCACCTCACCTGCGAGTAAAGATTATTATTTAGATCAAGTGCTTTCATATCTAAAAGGTCAAACAAAAAAATCTGAATTACCAAAAGCATTACAAGAAACAGCTGAAAACTTAAACAAGGAATTAATAAATACTAAACAAATATTTGGTGAGCTATTACCAAGCGGAGATCTTAAAAACTTTTTACTTAATAATGTAAAAACTTATATGAGAAAATCTTTTTCTATATTTACAAATCCAGAATACATGCCAGATAAAAAATTAAAAGAGGGTGCGAAGAATTGGATATTAAATAACGTCGTTAAAAGAAACAAAGATTTAAGAGAGTCAGCATTAAGTTTAAAAACACCTAAAATGTCTGACGCACAAGCATTAGATGCTTACGCGGATTCTTTAGTACATAAAATTTTAACTAATACAAAAACAGATGGTATTGATCCATTAAAATTATTACAACAAGTATCTAAAGATCAATTAAGATCAGACAAACTAATTAAAACAGGAGAAGAATTACCTGATGCAATTAAAAAATTATTAGGTGAAGAGAATAATTTAAAAGCATCTGTATTACAAACAACATCACATGCTATCACACAAGCTGTAAACAAACAGACCTTAGATAAATTAGCTAAAGTAGGTTTGAACGAAGGTTGGTTATTTAAATCAGAAGCAGATGCAATTGCTAAAAATGCATTTGATGCACAAAAAATTGGAGAACTAGCAAATCTCGGTATATTAAAAACCGGTATGTCAAAACTTTATGCAACAGCTGACATGGCCAAAGCAATCAAAGGAGCTCCAGGTAAACTAGATGGACTATTACAAAGTTCTGCATATAGAAATATGTTACAACTTAAAGTAGCAACGCAGTTTGGTAAAACAGTATTATCTCCTGCAACACAGGTTAGAAACGTAACTTCTGCTAGTATGTTTCCACTAGCTAACGGACATATAGGTGGGAGATCTTCTGTAACCGAATCTATTAAAATGGTTATGGATGATATATTTGGCGCAGGAAAAGTTATTGATGAGGCTAAATTTATTAAAAATTTAGAAAATAAAATACGTCTTGGTGTTATTGATGAAAACATTGTGGCGTCAGAATTAAAAGCTGTACTAAAAGATATACGTGCAGGAGCTAAAGTAAAAAATTTAGACAGTTTAATATCTCAGTTATCAGAAACAAGAATGTTAAAAACAGCAACAAGAGTATATGCTGGAGGTGATAACTTGTGGAAGTGGTATGGTCACGAGTATGTAAAATCACAAATGAAATCTATGTACAGAAATGTGGATGACATTGCAAAATGGACAGAAGAAATTGTAGGTAGAAAATTTGATAGGTTCAACACATTTACAAACAAATTAAAAACATTTGATGATGCCATAGACGAAGCAGCAGCATGGCAGATTAGAAATACATATCCAACGTATAGTAAAGTTCCCGAAGTAATTAAAAATTTAAGAAAACTACCATTTGGTAATTTCGTATCGTTTCCTGCAGAAATGATTAGAACAACATATAATATATTAAGTTTAGGAATGAAAGAAGCTACATCTTCAAACGCACAGTTAAGACAGAACGGTTATAGAAGATTAATGGGAGCTTTAGTTACATTAGGAGGTGCAGAAAAAGGAGTATCTACACTAGCTCAAAATTTAACAGGCATCACTAACGAACAAATAGAAGCATATAAAAGAAGTTTATCAGCCCCTTGGGATTCAAGAGCTGCAATTATACCTATTAATAAATGGAAAGATGGTGTTGGTAAAGCAATCAACTTTTCATATTTCAGTCCATACGACGTAGTAAAACAACCTTTTAGTGCCGCGTTAAAAACATTAGAAGAAGGTAAATTAAAACAACAAGATGCAGGTGACGTAGCATTTGAATTAATGTTAGGTGCAGACGGACCAGTAAGAAAATTACTAGATCCGTTTATATCTGAAGCAATTTTCTTTGAAAAAGTATCTGATGTCTTACCAAGAGGTTTAATTATTGGTGGTAGAGGAGGAGAAACTAAAACAGGAAAAAAAGTATATTCAATTACGGACGATGGATCAGAAGCTTTTATGAAAAGTTTAGGTCACATAATAGAAGGTGTTCAACCGACAGCAATTACAACTGCGGGTAAACTTTTACAAGGAGTTGAAAAAGATATTAAAAGAGGTGGGACTCCTGTAACACTAAGAGATGAATTACTTGCATTATTTTCAGGAGTTAGAATAATTAATGTGAACGTGCCACAAGCTGTTCAATATAAAGTAACAGATTATAATAATAAATTTAGATCAGTTACAACAACAGAAAAATTATTTAGTTTAGAAAATTATCAAAATAGAGGACCACTTGTAATGGCTAATGAATTTAGACAAATTCAAGATGAAACATTAAAAGTAAACAAAGACTTTCATTTAATTTTAAAAGATGCATTAGAAACAGGTGTTCCAAAAAAAGAACTTTTAAAAATATTAAGAAAAAGAAGAATAAGTTATGCTAAAGCTAAAAAATTATTAGACGGTAAAAACATACCTTATACTGCGTATGACGAACGTATGAAAAAAAGAGTTAAAGAGGCAGAAAAAGAAGCAGTAAGACGAGGCGACGGTGAAACAGTAAACAAAGAATACTTTTATCCTAAAAAATTATTTAGAGATATATTAAGAGAGTATAAAAACAAGAGTATTAAAATGAATGAGCCGCAAGAATCAGAACTAGATGAATTAAGAAATTATTTAAAAGAAAAAGAAAATGAGCCTGTAAGTTCATTACCTAATCGAGAACAAACAACACAATTAGCAGAGGTGCAAACACCACCGTTACCTCAAACTAGTATGCCAATAGTGCAACAAACAGCTCAATTAAGAGACCCAAATACTAACTTGACACGAACACAGACTGCTTTATTATCTCCAGAGGAACAAGTTATTGCGAGTAGGAAAACATAATGGCTAAAGATAACGCATTACAAAAAATAGAATCTCATGAAAAACTTTGCAGAATTATGCAAAAACAAACTCATGACAAGATTCACAAAATAGAGTCACAAATAAGTAGACTTGAAAAAATTGTATTAGTATCAGCAGGTATGTTGATAATGGGAATGGCTAATATGATTTTTATGTTAATAACAAACACTCACTAAAAAAATTTTCATGCAACTATCAAAACATTTTACTTTAAAAGAGATGACCAAATCGATGACCGCTCAACGTAGGGGAATTGATAATACACCTGGACCCGGAGAGATAAAAAATTTAGGTGACCTGTGTTATGAGGTTCTTGAACCTTTACGTGCATGGGCAGACAAACCTGTTACGATTACTAGCGGCTATCGTAGTGAAGCATTATGTGAAGCGATCGGCAGCAAAAAGACATCGCAGCATGCACTGGGCCAGGCGGTTGACCTAGAAATTTTTGGTATCCCTAATATTAAGACAGCTTACTGGCTACAAAATAACGTAGACTTTGACCAGCTCATCATGGAATATTTTGATCCGACAGATCCAGCAGCTGGATGGATTCACATAAGTTATCACGAATCAGATTCAAATAGAAAACAAGTTCTTACTTTCGACGGTAAAAAATACACTGCAGGTCTTCCAGATATGGAATGGAAGGGTGGAAAAGTAGTCGGTTAGATCCAGTCTTTTAATTCTTCACCTAAGACTTCCGATGCTATATTAATTTTTTCTCTTAATGCTTTTACAATTTTTTCATCAACAGTATCCTCTGCTATAATATCTACATATGTTACCGATTTTGTTTGTCCTATTCTATGCGCTCTGTCTTCTGACTGTAATCTTTTTTCTAAATCGTAACCATTAGAATAATACACAACTGTATTAGCTTCAGTAAGCGTGATACCATAACCACCTGTCTGTGTTGTACCTACAATAAACCTACACTTCTTATTGTTTTGAAACTTCTTTATATTCTCTTGCCTTTCATCTTGAGGTGTTAATCCATAATAATCAACCACGGATCCCGGACCATATTCTTCAACAATAGCTCTTATAATTTGATGTACATCTTTTTGATAATTAGCCCAGATAATAACTTTACCTTCTGTTTCTTCTAATACATTCATTAATTCTGTAATTCTATTATTCTGTATCATTTGTATGCTGCCATCATCAGCTGTAAAATGACCACAAGTTATTTGATGTAATCTCATTAGCTGAGTTAACACCGTCATAGTTGAAGTAACTTTACCATTTAATACTGCCATAGCTGTTTTCTTCATTTGTTCGTAAATTTTTCTTTGATCTGCAGTAAGTATAATATGTCTTTTAGTAAAATTTTTTGGTGGTAAATCTAAACAATCTTCTTTTAAAACTCTGTAAGAAAAGTTTTGTAAAGTATTGGATAACTCTCCAAGGTTTTTAAACTCATCAACAACTTGTATTGATCTCCCTCTCAAATGCATCGTTTTCATTTCTGCATATCTATTACGAAAAGCATAATAAGAAGTAAAATCTAAAAGATAAGGATCTAAAAATTCACATTGAGTATACAGGTCCAAAGGATTTTTAGTGACAGGAGACCCTGTCATAATTCTTCTATACTTTGCATAATTACCAAGAGTAATTATATTTTTAGTTCTTTTAGCTGTAGGTGTTTTGATTGTAGTAGACTCATCAATAGCCATTAAGACTTTGTGTGAGTTTAAAAATTTAGATGCAAACTTCATACCTTTCTCTGTACTAAAAGCTTCAACATTCATAATTAAAATATGTAAGTGTGTTTCAACTTCAAACAAACTTTCTAATTTTTCTTGTTGTTTTTTAGTAATATTAGCTTGCCACAGAATTGACACATTCTCTATGTGAGTTGGTAGATGTGTGGGTAACTCTTGTTCATACCAAGTTTTAATTACACCTTTGGGTGCTATGATTAATGCTCCATCAATCTTACCTTTGTCATATAACATAGCCATGTTATCAATAAGAACTTTTGTTTTACCTGTTCCCATCTCCATAAAATATGCATACGTCTCTTTACTCCATGACTTCTCTAAAGCAGTCAATTGATGCTCATACGGTTTTGTCTTAAACTTATAATTCATCTTTCTATTGACATAGATATAAAGGATGTTATATGATATGTCAATGTCAGAAAGTAATAAATACGAAAATTTAAAGGTTAGTTCTGTACCTACAGTTTATGTTATACAAGAGATTGCAGGCACACGTGCAGGCAACCCAAAAATAAACATTATGGGTGCAGCAAACTATGGTCAATTTAAATTTTTGTTACCAGAGTTTTCTCAAATGATTTTTTCACCAGGTCCTTTGATATATAAATTAAGGCAAGGGTTGAAAGATTATAAGAAGAAAGACTTTTTACTACTTACAGGCGATCCTGCAATCATAGGTGTTGCATGTTCAATTGTATCTGATATTACTCACGGCAAATATAATTTGTTGAAGTGGGACAAACAAGAAAGAAAATACTATTCAATAGCAATAAACTTATATGAGAAAGGCGAAATAGATGAGCATTAAACAACAAGTAAAATTCAAAGACACAATAGACTTTGAACAAGATCAACAAAACGCAATGAGTAAAACTGAAAACATTCAGTCTCTTGCAGATCAAGTAGAAACATTAGAGGGTTTACATTCTAAAATAGAAGCAAGTGAAAACAATCTAAAAGATCTAAAAAAAGAATACCAACGCGTATCAGGGGAGGTTATACCTACAATGATGAGTGAAATGGGTTTAGCAGAATTAAAACTTCAGGATGGATCACATCTTAAAGTTTCGACGTCGTATCGTGCCACTATAACAGAGGCAAATAAAGAATCGGCGTTTAACTGGCTTCGTGAAAATGGCTTAGGCGATATAATCAAAAACGAGATACTCGTATCGTTTGGTCGTAACGAAGATAACAAGGCGGCTGATTATGCCGAACTTGCAAAGGGTCAAGGGTTTCAACCGACACAAAAGATGAAGGTAGAACCCATGACTCTAAAAGCGTTAGTCCGTGAGCGTATCGAGGCAGGAAAAGAAATGCCAACGGAAATCTTCGGGGTGTTCTCGGAGAATAAGACAACAATAAAAAGGAACAAATAAACATGAACCAAGTAACAGAAAAAAAGAGTGGTGCACTAGCTACATTTGATATGGAAGCTGATGCACAACAAGGAGCCCAGAATATTTCGCAAGAAGATCTTGCGTTACCATTCTTAAAAATTTTGGGACAACTATCTCCAGAGGTAAACAAAAGAGATGGTAAGTACGTCGAGGGCGCAGAGCCAGGTAAAATAATTAATACCGTGACGAACGCATTGTACGACAAAATATCTGTTGTACCATGTCATTACAAACGACAGTACATTGAATGGCAAGACAGAGGTACCAGCAGTGGTGCACCTGTAGCAATTCACGATGCAGATAGTGATATTGTCAGCAAGACAACTAGAGGTAAAGATTATAAAGACAGATTACCAAACGGTAACTATCTTGATAATACTGCTAGTCATTTTGTACTTCTCATTGGTGAGAACCCATCGACAGCTTTGATTTCTATGAAGTCTACTCAACTTAAAGTTAGTAGAAAATGGAACTCAATGATGTTGGGTATCAAGATGCAGGGTAAAAACGGTTTGTTTACTCCGCCAACTTACAGCCACATTTATAATCTATCTACTGTTCAGATGTCTAATGACAAAGGAACATGGTTTGGTTGGGATGTAGCAAAGGTAGGACCAGTTACAGATAAGGGTATCTATGACATGGCAAAATCTTTTGCAGACTCTGTAGGTAAGGGTGAGATACAAGCTAAACCTGAAGTTCAAGAGCAGACAAAGAAATCTTTGAATTTATAGAATCCTAGGTAGTGGGCGTCAATGCGAGAGTGGAGATGCCCACTTTTAATTTATGAATGATAAGATAAATAAAAAACCTATTACCTATGAAGATTGGCTTGATCTTAGTCACGTAATAGTACCCACTGATCAAAAGAAGGCTAGGGTTAGTTGGAAGAAAGAAGATTTTAGTTTAACGAAAGAAGAATGGAAAAACAATCACTCAAAAGCACAGATAGCATTACGATTAGACAAACATATTGATTTAGACATAGACAACTTTGTTGTTAGAAGATTTATTACACATTATTTAAAAGACTGCGGTGCAGTTTACGGCAGAAGAAATAATCCAAATAGTCATTACCTTTGGACAGGTTCTTGCAAATTTACACAATACATACTACCAAAAAGTTTTGAAAAGAATTTTGAAAAGTTTCCACACGGAGCAACTCTGTGTGAGTTAAGAAGTGGTAAAGAAAGATATACAATAGTTCCAGAATCTCCTTACGATGATAATGGAGAAGTAGTTGAATGGGCAACCTACACTAACATTCATGAGTACAGTGGCAATATAAGAGTTGATGTAGGTAAGATTGCTTTATCAACAGCACTTACAATTATATATCCACCTGCTGGGTCTAGAGATATTTACTGCACAGCTATAGCAGGAACTTTAATTAAGAATACAGATTGGACAGCAATTGAAATAGATAAGTTTGTACACAACATTGCAATTGAAGCAAACGATACTGAAGCTGAAAAACGTAATGAAAAAGGCACAACAGGTAAAAAAGCAGAAAAACAATACGGCATTCCTAAATTAGCAGAAGTTTTAAATGTAGATCAAAAAGACATAGTAAAATTATTTAGTTGGATTGGTATTGAAAACAATACCGAAGAGATACAAGAACACGTTGGTGAAATAACCGAATACGGAAGTGATAGATACTTTGTAAAGATATACACTACAGAAGAAGGTAAGAAAGTTGAAAAGGATATAACTGTAGAGGGACCACAGCTGATGAATAAAAAAATATTTTACAATGAAGTAATGAAACAAGCTGCAGTGTTTTTACCATACATGAAAGAGATGGACTTTGAAAAAATGATGATAGCGAAGTTTGAAACACGTAGAAAGTCACAAGACTATGATCCAGAATCAAGTGAGGACTTACGATTCATTGGTTGGTTTGATAGTTTTATTGCGGAGCACAAAGCATTTACAGATAAAAAAGAATTACATTTGTTTGGTATGCCTTTTTACAATGTTAAAAATGAGAGTTTAGAATTTAAGTTAGACAAGTTTGATGAATACTTACAAAAGAAAAGAGTGAGTATGGCCAGGGTAGATTTAGTTTTAAAATGCAGGAACGTTCTCAAAGCAAAAAAATATAGAGGTAAGTACAAAGATCATTCTTGTTCGACATACAAAATAGAAAATTACAATGTTGATGAAACACATCTAATTATAGATGGTGAAGTAGAAGAACATACGGAGGTAAAACAAATAGTACATGAGCAATCTTAAATTTATAGTTGGTCCTCCAGGGACTGGTAAGACACATATTTATTTAAAAAATAAGTATCAAGAACTTTTGAAAATATATTCACCAGAGAAAATGATTTTATTATCACATACAAATGTAGCTGCTGATGAGATTAGAGAAGCGGTAGAGGACCTACCAATAATTAAAGATATGAAATTAGAAGAAGATTTTTTTGAAAATAGAATTTGCACCATACACAAGTATTGTCAAAGCAAACTAATTAAGAAATCTTTATTCAAAGACGAGGACCATGCAAATCTTTGTAGGATGCACAAAGAATTTAAATACCATGACGTGACAGAAAACGTATCAGAGGATCACGACTTTTATAAATTTGTAAAAGGAGCAATTGGAAGAGGACTTACTACTAAAGAATATTATCTGTTGTTAAAACAAAGAGGAGATCTAAAAACTTATAAAGATTTAAAAATGATTAATGAAATGATTGAGTGGGCTACTGAATATAAAAAGAATGAACAAGTCAGAGCTTACGAAGATATGATACAAGAGTTTAACAATCCAAATGTTAAAGTTCCTGACATAGATGTATTGATAGTTGACGAAGCACAAGACAGTAACGTTCCACAAAGAAAAGCTTTGGAGAAGATCGCAACTAATGCAGAAGAATTTATTATGGTAGGAGACCCCGATCAAACTATTTTTGAATGGGCTGGAGCTGACGCAGATTATTTTCATACGATCTCAAAAGATGCAGAACAATTAGAACAAGGACTTCGATGTGGTAAAACTATAAATGAATTATGTAAAAAAATTATAGCACCGCTATGGCAAGAATATGAATACAATAGAATATGGAAACCTGCTAAAGATGTAATTGGTCATCATTATTATTTACCTAATTACATATCAGATTGTTCTCACATGAGAATATTGTTAGAGAAAATAAAAAACACAAAAGAAAGTTTTCTGTTTACATTCAGAGGCAACCCTTCACACAAATGGGCACGAGCTTTCTTACTAAGAAATGGAATTAATTTTTGTGCAGTAGGAAACGATCCCTTTGTTTCTAAAAAACAATTTGAATGTCACAAGAACTGGCCAGACTTTGTAAAAGGTAAACCAGTATCACTACAACAAATAAAATATTTTTGGGAGTATATGGGTATGCAAACTATTGTAAGAGGTAAGGGTAAAGAAACATTTAAAGATTGGATTGATAAAGAATATACAATTCAAGAAATGATAGACAAAGGTTATTTATATGAAAAAAGCCTTGAGTTTACTGACTTTTTAGACACTCGAATAAAAAGTAAAATAAATGAAGAACAAGTAAGATTTATTAGACAGTTAATTAGAGATGGTGTTGATGTTGAAGAAGTAAGTAGAGTTCAATACGGAAACATACATAAAGTAAAAGGTATGACATTTGATAATGTAATTGTTGATTTGACTGCAACAAGAAGAGAAGATTATTTTACACAGCTTCGTTTAAAGTACGTTGGGTACAGTAGAGGAAGAGTCGATTGTTGGACAATCGCATCACAAAAACAATACACACTAGGAGTTAGACAATGAGCAAAGTATGGGACAAACAAATTGGTGGGAATCACTACCAACAAAATTTTAAAATTCAACCGAGCAAGTTTGTAATTGAAAATAAACTTTTATTTCCTGAAGGATGTGCTATAAAATATATCTGCAGGCACCAATTCAAGGGGAAGAAAGAAGATTTAGAAAAAGCAATACACTTTATAGAAATGATTATTGAAAGGGACTACAATGTGTAACACACCAGAGGATTTAAATTTAGAGGGTATAGATACAGTAGCAGTCGACATTGAGACATACGACCCTAATTTAAAATCAAAAGGACTTGGTGCAATCAGAGGAGATGGATTTATTTGTGGTGTTGCAGTTGCAACAGATAACGAGACTGTGTATTTTCCCTTAAGTCATGCTGACACAGATTTATCTTTAGATAAAAAATTAAAAATTTGGGAGTCTTTAGATGAAAAAATCTTTCAAAACGAAAAGATTACCAAAGTCTTTCACAATGCAATGTACGATGTTTGTTGGATAAGAGCGGTGACTGGTAAAAAGATGAGAGGTAGAATTGTTGACACAATGATCGCAGCTTCTGTCATTGATGAAAATAGATTTAAATACTCATTAGATGCTTTGTCAAAAGATTATTTAAAAGATGAGAAGTATAAGTATGACTTACAAGAAAAAACATTAGCATGGTCTGGTGGAACTGTAAAAGATCCAATGACTAACATGCATAAGTTACCTGCATCTGTTGTAAAAGAATATGCAAAACAAGATGTGAACTTAACATTACGTTTATGGAAGTTATTTAATAATAAATTAGACGAGGTATTATACACTAAACCAGAAAATAGTGAAGAGAAAACTTGTAGAAATATATTTGAATTAGAAACAAAATTATTTCCCTGCCTAGTTGACATGAAGTTTAAGGGAGTTAAAATAGATACCCAAAAAGCTGAGGCTTTTGGTAAAAGATTAGAAAGATGTCGAGATAAAATAATTAAGTTTATTAAATTAAGAACAGATGTCGATGTACAGATATGGGCTGCTTCATCTTTAAAACATTTATTAGATCAACAAAAAATTACAAATTATAAAACAACACCCAAATCTAAATTACCACAGTTACCAAAAGATTATTTACGTAAACATGAGAATAGATTTTTACGATTAGTAGCTAAGGCCAGAGAGTTTGATAAAGCTAAGAGCACATTTGTAGATGGTCTATTAAGTTTTGTACACAATGGTCGAATACATGCTGATATCAATCAGATAAGAGGTGATGGTGGTGGAACTGTAACTGGTAGATTTTCTATGAGTAATCCCAACCTCCAACAGATCCCATCAAAAGGATTTATTGGTAAAAAGATGAGAGAGTTGTTTATACCTGATAATGGTTATAAATGGGGTAGTTTTGACTACTCACAACAAGAACCTCGTATTGTTGTACACTATGCGATCAAATTGGGTCTTCCTGGAACTGATGGTCTACAAGAAGAATTTGATAAAGAAGATGCTGACTTTCATCAGATTGTTGCAGATATGGCGAACATACCAAGATCACAAGCTAAAACAATTAACCTGGGTCTGTTCTATGGCATGGGAAAAATAAAATTACAAAAAGAATTAAGTTTAGATTCTGTAGATGCTAGAAAATTATTTCAAACTTATCATGGTAAAGTACCCTTTGTGAAGCAATTATCTTTTGCTTTATCAGACTTTGCAACAGAAGAAGGACTTTTGTTTACCCTTGGAGATAGGTTTTGTAGATTTAATAAATGGGAGACAACTGATAAAAAATGGAACAATGACAAACAAAGATTTGATGAAGTACCTTTGTACAACACAAGAGAACAGGCTGTTGATGCTTATAAACTAGAACAAATGAAAAAGTATAAGGAACTAACAGACCCTGAGTGTGAGTTTTTTGATAAACATTACACACGCGCGTTTACTTACAAAGCCTTGAATAGATTGATACAAGGGTCCGCTGCAGATATGACTAAGAAGGCAATGGTAGATCTATATGAAAAAGGTATAATACCTCACATACAAATACACGATGAACTTTGTTTTTCGACCACGGACCACGAATCAAAATTAATCAAAGAAACAATGGAAGACACCATGCCCCTTGAAGTCAAGAACAAAGTGGACTATGAATCTGGGACCAATTGGGGTAATATTAAATGAGGATTTTTTATGGCATATCTAAACGCAAACATACCGGTAACTTATGCTCAAATAAGAAGAGAGTATTTATATGATTGTAAAAAACATCATGGAGAAGTTGAAGACTGTATCATCTTTGGTCTTAGCGCTATTACAGGTAAGTCGATCTTGTTTCATGCCATTATGGAAAATGGTGCAATCTTTTATCGTCTCCCAATTACGGCTTTTATTCAACGTGGTTTTCAACCGGAGTCTGTTCCCATTAGGAGACTTGATGAACTTCAACTCTGGAATTGTTTTTCTTATTATCCTTCTGTGCATTCTTGGGATATTCTAGACGGTCAAGCAGGAAAATACATAGGTAAAGATAAAAAATGGCACCACGGTCAATACTTATTTACTGTTGATTTTGCTCACCCAGAGAGTAATATACTAGATACGGATCATTCAGAGATTCCGCACGAGCACAAGTGTGCTCACATCATAGCCCTTGACGATGGGAACTATGCAGCACAACCAAACAATCGATGTATATGGGATATACCTTCTTTCACAGTGAAAGATAATATTCCTGATTGGAAAGTGCAAACCTCTGAGTGGAATGTAGAAAACACAAGTAAATGGAAAACCGAAGATACGGATAATTTCTTTTACGAAATCGAGGAGAAAAAACATGATTAAAAAAATTAAACAAAAGTTAAAAGCGATCTGGGAAAGTATTGTTTCAAAATTCTGGCAGGATTAGTTTATGAATTTAGCAGACTTACTAAAGAAAAATTTTGTATTAGTTCCGGTTGTGGCATCAGTCCTAGTCGGAACTTTTACTGGTGTTCGTTATATTGTTAATCTAACAGATACAATTAATACTAACCAACAAGAAATTGTAGATCTCAAAAGAGATTTAAAAGTCGCTGAAGATAAAATTGTAGATCAAAATACAAGACTAACTTCTGCTGAGTCTACTTGGCAAATGGCAGAAAATTTATACAGACAACTAGCAGATCAAGTTAGAGAACACGACTATGATATTAAGGATTTAAACAGGTAATGTATGGAGATTGCCAGGATGAATTATTACTTTACAGGATTACTTATCTTGGCTCTTACAATCTTAGCTTTGTTTGTAGAACCTGCGTATCCTAGAAACGAATATCTTAACGACTATGGTGTAAGATGTGGTGAAATGGAAGTAAGCACAGAAAGAAGAGATACTGATTATAATTATAGTGATAGTAGTACAAACGAACAACAGTATTTAAGATTTACCTACAGAAAATATTTAGGCACAGATTGTAAAACAGCAAAAGAAAACGTAGCAATCAAACAACAATTAGAGTTAATGAAGATGTGTGGTAGGGTTAATAGTAATCCAAGTCTTGCAAACAATTCTAATTTTAATTTATTAGTATCTAAATGTAGAGGTGTAACTCCTGCAAGAGATAACACTAGGCCAACTGATTCACAGAGTCTTTGGGATGATATGAAAGATGACTACAAAAAAGAGAACCCTGACGTCAAATTAATGAATGATAAGATCATAGGACCTAAGAAAAGCAAATTGAAAATGCCTCCAAAAGATTATATACTACCATTACCAAAACCTAAAAATGATTGATAGATTCTGTTATATGATATTCGGAGGACTGGACCGTATGTGTGCAGCGATAGCTAAAGCTATGGAACCTAAACCAAGAAAGAAAAGAAATGGCAAATAAACCATTAAACATATCAGAGTCAGCAGCTGTACAGATGCCGATGAAAACCGTAGCCTCTCTGATAATTTTAGTAGCTATGGGCGTGTTTGCATACACAGAGCTGACTTCAAGACTTGTATCACTGGAGACATCACGTGAGTTGTTTGAAAATGATTTACTTAAAAAATCAGAACAGGTACCTGTGGACCAGGAACAACATTTTTTATTAGAAGATTTATATAAATCTGTAGAAAAGATGGAAAAGACTCAAGAGTTAAACATGACAAACAAAGTTAATATAGAATTTCTTAGCTCACAATTAGAAAAAGCATTAGAAGATATTGAAAATTTAAAAGATAAGGTACGAGAAAATGGAAAGAGTTACTAGAAAAATTGTACAATACCTAGAAGATATGGAAAAAAAAGCCAAACAAATGAGCTTTACTAAAAATTTAAAAAAAGAAGTAGAAACTGGCAAGCATGGTACACAAAAATATGTATTAAAGCAAGGGCCTAACAAAGGTAAAACAATATGATAGGTTTATTTTTTATAGGTATGGTGGTTTCAGTTATTACATTATCTATATTAATATATGTGAGAAAATATGACTGAGTTGGTGGTAGCTTTACTTATGATTGTACAAGGAGAGATTAAAGAAGCACGTATCCAGCCTTCATTAGGAAAATGTTTGGAAGGAAAAAGAAAAGCGGGTGGGACAAAAACTGTTGGTGGAAATGTTAGGTACGAATGCATAAAATCTATGGCAGAATTAGAGTTAAATATTGATGGTAGTAAAAGTATTAAAAAACTTATCATTGAATAAGAGAAACCCAGTTGCTAGGACTTTAAAAACCTTTACACAAAAGATTGTACCTGATAAAAAAAAGTATGACCGTAAAAAAAACAAAAAGTTCATTTCCCTTTCAGACTGAAATTGTTACAGGCACATGTGATGCATGTAAGTTGCATACTTTGTTAGTTGGAATTGATGGTACATTTTTTCGTTGCATAAGTTGTGGAGAAGATCTTGAACAAAAAGTAAATGGTGTTATCAAATATTTAAAAGTTGATA